>ERZ772955.1073-NODE-1073-length-18484-cov-9.358240_pt1 | contig 18484 bp, 19 predicted proteins | sample MGYA00511133_ERZ772955 | MGnify/ENA primary metagenome ERZ772955 (study PRJEB29015, sample SAMEA2737914) | human oral metagenome | biome: human oral; feature: human-associated habitat; material: dental | place: China | collected 2149 ... | reverse complement strand
GTCAGCTTATTGGCGCGAAGGCGGGCTGTACTCACGTTATGACATATGCCAAGATCAATTTCAAGTCAGAGGGCGACGTTATGACTACCGAGCATAAGATTGGAAAATATCATCCTGAGGGATACTAATTTGTAAAACCTTGGTTCTTAAGGGTTTGCCAAATGAGGCAGGGTGTATGGCAAATACAAATATCAATATTCGCATGGATAGCGATTTAAAGAAACAATTCGAGACTTTCTGTGCTGATATGGGGATGACAATGACAACGGCTTTTAACGTTTTTGCGAAAAAAGCAGTGAGAGAATACTGGATTCCATTTGAAATTGGAATGAAGCGGCCAAATGCAGAAACAAGAGAAGCAATCAAAGAAGTACAAAAAAATGAAAGCCGATCCTACTTTTGGTAAAACGTATACCGATGTTGATGCCATGATGAAAGATTTGTTGGCATGAAGTACAACGTGAGACCAACGACAAAATTTCAAAAAGATTTAAAACGGATTCAACGCCGTGGATAGACTGGTTTTATAGCAAACTCACATAGTGTGCTTGCGAGTAATCATATGGAGCCTGAATTTCATGCATTCTAAAATTTCTTTTCAGAGGGGAAGCCGATCGAATATGTGGCTTGTGTTTGCTCTGGGTTCAGCAATTTTTGCGGCTCTGACATCGATTCTCGCAAAGATCGGAATTGACGGTGTGAATTCCAATCTCGCGACTGCTATCCGTACCGTCGTGGTAGTCGCAATGGCGTGGGGTATTGTTTTTATGACGGGTGCGCAGAATGGGATGAGCTCGATAAGCCCTAGAAGCTGGCTCTTTTTGATTCTCTCAGGTCTTGCAACGGGAGCTTCGTGGCTCTGCTATTACTATGCGCTTAAAATTGGCCGTGCAACAGATGTGGTGCCGGTGGATAAACTTTCTGTGGTGATTACCTTGGTACTTGCTGCGGTGTTGCTTCATGAGCAACTGACTTTAAAGTCTGTCTTCGGAGCTGCTCTCATTACGGTAGGAACGTTAGTGATGGTGCTTTAGCGGATATAACGATTACAATTTCCGCTTACGACATAATGAACCCCGTTCAGCCGTCTCACCGCCTGTTCTTCTCGCCATAACGGAACTATTGGGGGAAAATAGGGGGTGACTAGAGGAGGCACATGCATCCCTAGCCTCCAGACTTGGAGTTTGCACGTATCGGCTTTGCAAGAGGAGGGCTTGGCTATGGAACTATCCAAGGAGAAGAAGGTTATCGTTGAGCGTCATAACAAGGTTGTATATGACAACGGCGATACCGTCGTAAAGGTTTTTAATGGCAGCAAACCCGCGGCAGACATTCTTAATGAAGGTTTGAATCTTGCTCGGGCAGAGCAAGCGGGTATTAACGTTCCAGCGTTGACGGAGATTAGCAAAGTGGGGAATAGCTGGGCTATTGCTACGCTTAAGGTGGAAGGCCCCACCCTTCGTCAGCTGCTTAAAGATCATCCGGAAAAAACCGATGAACTTTTGGATAAGTTTGTCGATCTTGAACTTTCAGTCCACGCGCATCGCTCTGCGCTCCTTCCGCGTCAGAGGGATAAGTTCGCGCGTATGATTAACAGCATTCCTGATGTGCTCGCCGAAGATGCTCGCTATGAGCTTTTGATGAAGCTTGACGGCATGAAGAATCACGCGAAGGTTTGCCACGGCGATTTTGTCCCGTCAAACGTTATTATTCCTGAGAAGGGCGAGCCGGTTATTGTGGACTGGGCTCATGCTACTCAAGGCAATGGCGCTGCCGATTGCGCTACCACCTATTTGCGCCTGCTGCTCAACGATGAGAAAGAACTTGCCGAGAAGTACATCGCTAAATACTGCGAGAAACAGGGCTGCACACGCGAATATGTGAACGAATGGATGGGCATTGTTGCAGCAGCTGAGCTTGCCCGTGGTCGTGTGCATGAGACGGAGTTTTTGCTCCGTTGGGTAAACGTGTACGACGGTATGTAAGCTGGTCTACGGCATATACGCTGGTTTTGCGACAGCCAAAGCTTGTGAAGGACGTCTTTACGGGATGCATCGGGTGATGTATCCCGTTTTTGATGAAGACAGCATGTATGTGGAAAAGAGCCATATCGTGCTTATCGCACTTAGCTGAGCTTAAAGTGTCTCGTAGTGAGTCCACATGCAGACAACCTTCACAATACCCTCGTAGGTGATTTCATCTTGAGAGATTGGTCCGGGAATGACTCGGTATACAAGGCGATGCTGAATATTTATACGTCGCGAATAAAGTCCTGATAAGTTGCCAACAAGAGTTTCATAGCTTGGCTGAGAAGTAAAAGGATCCTCTCTTACAATCTCAATGAGATTCTTTGCTTTCATATCAAGTTTTGCAGATTTCAGTTTTTTGGCATCTTTTGCAGCTTGTTTTGAAAATTTTACAAGCCACATCGTCTACCACTCCAACTCGTCTTCAGAGACGGTGTCGTGTATATCGTCGTTATTTTGTGCTGTAAGCCGTTCTGCAAGCTGAGGAACACCGTTAAGAAAAAGGGTTTCCTCTATAGACGACCACTCATCTTCACCAATAAGTACGGCGCCCTTGCCACGAGAATTAGTAATCGTAACAGGAGAGCAATTCTCGTTGACCTGTGAAATGATGCTGTAGAGGTTTTTTCTCAGCGTTGTGGCATTGATTGAGGTCATGTTGTCCCATTCAGACATACGTTTTTACGTACATTTAGTATACCATACGTTTTAGAGCCTCTGACAATGTTGCTGATTCTATCAGAGTGTTATTGAGTGAGTACGTTATGATTTTATAGCCGTTGAGATACGTAATGCCCATGTCAAAGGAGCTCTTGTGTCGGAAAAGTCTATGTTTGAACGAATGTCTGCGGGTGAATGGTATGGAGAGAAACCTGATGCAGAGCTGAGCCGAGCATTCTGGCGCGCAAAAGACTTGGCGTGGGAATTTAATCAGATGCGTCCGAGCAATCGGGATCACGGGACAGAGATCCTTACGAGCCTTTTTGGTCATCTTGGCAAACATTCAACCGTTTTGGCCCCTCTTTATGTGGATTATGGCAGTAATATCTCGCTTGGGAACGGATGCTTTGTAAATCACGATGCGTATTTCATGGATTGTGCACCAATTTCCATTGGTGACGATGCTTTTATCGGCCCGCACTTCAAAGCGTACACCGCACAGCATCCCCTTGATACTGAAGAGCGCAATCTTCGTATAGAGCGCGCCCTGCCCATTACCATTGGCGATGGCTGTTGGTTTGGCGGAAACGTGACGGTGCTGGGTGGTGTAACCATCGGCAATGGTTGCGTGATTGGAGCAAACAGTCTGGTTACCAAGGACATCCCTGCAGGATATCTTGCCATGGGATCTCCTGCGCAACCAATTCGCAAAATTACCGAGAAGGATCGTGTTGGTCTGAAGGAACTTTTTGGTTTAGAGTGAAAAATCGTGCTACACTCAAAAAGAAGCGGGGAGCTGGCGCACGCCGGCTGAGATAAGATCCAATGCGATTTTGACCCGGAGCAGACTCTGCTCATACCTGATCTGGATAATGCCAGCGTAGGAATCATGTCATCTCATGTCCGCGCGGCGGTTTTGAGAGGAGATGACATGACAAAATTAAAACGAGTGCTTCTGCCGGCATTAACCATTGTGGTACTGCTTGTGCTTTGGCAAATTGTCGTTGTGCTAAACATCGTTCCAAACTATCTCGTACCGTCTCCTTACCAAGTTTTTCTCGCGCTTATACGAGACGCAGGTCTTCTCGCGTCTCATACGTTGGTGACACTTGAAGAATCGCTTTTGGGTCTGGCGATTGGCGTGGCAGCAGGTTTTGTAATTGCCGTGGTGATGGATCGTTTTGAAGGCCTCTACCACGCATTTTCTCCGCTCATTACGGTGTCGCAAACTATTCCCGTGGTGGCTATTGCGCCGCTTTTGGTGCTCTGGATGGGGTTTGGGATTTTGCCGAAGGTGGTTCTCGTGGCAATATCCACCTTTTTCCCTGTGACCGTGGCGCTTATATCGGCCTTTCGGTCAGTTGATTCCGATGTGATTGATCTTATGCGGACCATGGGAGCGTACCGCGTGCAGATTTTCCGTCATGTCAAATTTCCCGCTGCTGCTCGTCAGTTTTTTTCGGGATTGCAGATCAGCGTGACATATGCCGTAATTGGGGCGGTCATTGCGGAGTGGCTTGGCGGAGATATGGGCCTTGGCGTGTACATGACGCGCGTGCGAAAAGCCTTTGCCTACGATCGGATGTTCGCGGCTATCGTAGTGGTTTCTGCACTTTCTCTGCTGTTGATGTGGCTTGTTGGCCTTCTCAAAACGCAGCTTATGCCATGGGACAAACAGAGCAAAAATAAAGTGAAAGGGGAATAACATGAATCGTCGTTTTCGTATCGGGACTCTTTCGCGCAAAAACTTCCTGCGCGCGATGGGTTTCTCGGCAGTCGGGCTTGTCGCTTCAGGATGCACGCCTGAGCAACCAAAGGCTCCAGTGGGCGAGAAGAACAATTCAGCCGAGCATGCCAAGATTACGTTTGTGCTGGATTACACGCCGAACACCAACCACACCGGCATCTACGTTGCACAGGAAAAAGGTTTCTTCAAAAACCACGGCCTTGAGGTTGAGATTCAGCAGCCTCCTGCGGACGGTGCCGATGCGCTGATTGGTTCGGGCGGCGCACAGATGGGTGTCTCGTATCAAGATTTTATCGCCAATAACCTCGCTTCCGAGCATCCGCTTCCGTATACTGCCGTGGCGGCCATTATCCAACATAACCTCTCGGGTATTATGAGCCGCAAGGATGATGGCATCACTCGTCCGCGCGAGATGCAAAACCATACATACGCAACATGGAATCTTCCCGTTGAGCAGGCAACGGTTAAGTCTGTGGTTCAGACTGACGGTGGAGACCCTGAAAGCATCAAGATGGTGCCGTATGAGGTTGACGATGAGGTTTCGGGACTTAAAGCCAATATGTTTGATACCGTGTGGGTCTACGAGCAGTGGGCGGTTCAAAACGCCGAAGTGCAGGGATTTCCCTACAACTATTTCTCGTTCCAGTCGATTGATCCGGTTTTTGACATCTATACGCCGGTCATTGCTGCCAATGATGCGTACATGAAGGACAATCCCGAAGCGGTGAAGAGCTTTCTTGCTGCAGTTAAAGAGGGCTATGAATATGCCGTTTCCAATCCCGAGGACGCGGCCGACATTTTGTTGAAGGCAGTTCCCGAGCTTGACCATGATTTGGTGCATACAAGCCAGAAGTTCTTGGCATCAAAATATATTGACGACGCAGAGAGCTGGGGCGTAATTGATAAAGACCGCTGGTCAAAGTTTTATCAGTGGCTCAACGACCAAAAGCTCCTTGACAAGCAAATTGACGTTGCAGCAGGATTTACCGTTGACTATTTGAAATAAGTGAGCGACATGGGATTGGCTAAAACAGCAACGACGGCAGCAACGGCAACGACGGCAGCAACATCTGCCACACCCGCCCTTGAAGCTCGGCATCTTGCGCTTGCCTGGGGAGATGGTCGAGAAGTTGCCCGTAACATCAGCCTTGCGATTGCCCCCGGTGAGCTGTGCTGTTTGGTCGGTCGTTCCGGCTGCGGAAAGACAACGCTTTTACATGCGCTTGCGGGGCTTCTTGTGCCGCAATCGGGTTCGGTGCTTTTGCATGGCGAAGACGTAACGGGCACGCCGGGACGCATTGGCTACATGCTTCAGAAGGACCTGCTTTTGCCACACAAGCGCATCGTGGACAATGTTGCGCTTCCGTTGGTGCTCCAGGGTGTTTCTCGACAAGAAGCCCGCACGCGAGCTCAAGAATTACTGGCACGCATGGGTTTGGGGGAAGTGGCGCAGAGCTGGCCTTCCGAGCTTTCGGGCGGCATGCGACAGCGCGCGGCTTTCTTGCGCACCAGCCTGACGGGAACCGATGTGATTCTCTTGGATGAGCCCTTCTCGGCACTTGATGCGCTTACACGGCGAGAAATGCGTGAGTGGCTTATGTCCGCGGTGGCTGAGATGAACATGTCTGCGCTGGTTATCACCCATGACGTGGATGAAGCGGTTTCCATGGCGTCGCATATTTTCGTGATGCGGGGAAATCCCGCACAAGGCATTGTGACAGAAATTGTGGGTGAAGTTACGCCGCAGCGGTTTCGGCAGCACCTTGCTTCAGAGGGCAATTTTGCTGATACTCCGAATGGCGTTGACTCAGAAGCTTCTCCTGTGGAATTTGAGCTTACCGATGAGTTTTTGGCAGCAAAGCGAGAAGTACTGAGGTTGTGTTTGTAAGTACGTTTGTAATCTGGTGCTGCCAGGTTAGCGCTGCCCAAACAGCACCGCTAGGTTAGCGCCGCTAGGTTAGCGCTGCCAAAAATGCGCCAAGTTGGCGTCGTCATAATAGCGCTGCCAAACTTGCAGTAAATATGGTTATATATGCCAAACTTGCAGCAAGTATGGTTCAAATATGCCAAACTTGCAGTAAATATGGCAGTTCAAGCCATACTTGGCGTATTTCCGGCAGCACTACAAAGTTCCGGCAGTACTGGCACTTCCGGCTGCTCTGCAGAAGAGCAAATGTGAGCAGATTTTGAAAACAGCAAGAAGAACGTGCAGCATGAAGTCTCTGTAGCCACCTGGCTGCAGTGTTAAGGGACGCAAAGAGAAGTGCAGGTGCCCCATCAGTACCGTAAGCTTTTAGTGTGCTTGTATATTCCCTTCATGCTGTGCAATATCGGCGAGGGTTTTACTGTCCAAAAAGCTCGAGGTCATTTTGCCAAGATCGCGCCAGATATTGACGGTGGTACAAGATCCCATTTGAGGACAGATTGTCTCATTTGTGCAATTGAGACAAGATGCCGGAGCAAGATTTCCTTCGGTGGCACGTAAAATCTCGCCAAGCGTGTACTCCTCGGGCTTGCGTGTGAGCCGGTATCCACCGCCTTTTCCGCGCAGCGATTCAACATAGCCGGCCTTGTGCATAAGAGAAATGACCTGCTCAAGGTATTTACGTGAGATATGTTGACGTTCGGAAACATCGCCAAGTGAGATCCAACCGTCATGTACGGCTAAATCCGCCATAGCACGTAGCGCATACATGCCCTTTGTGGAGAACATGTTTGCCATGGCTACTTACCGCCTTCAGGAACAGCTTTTGCGCTGGTGGGCTGAGGGGTGACATCTGCACCGCCGTCAGCCTGAGAGGCAGCACCTACGCTGCCAGACCGAGAGCCAGCTTCACTTGCACTGCCGCCTTGCTGTTGCGCCTCAAGCATTTCTTCCAGCGTGCGCCATGCAAGCTCAGCGCATTTCACACGAGCGGGCATATGGGCAATGTCGTGAAGGAGGTTGGCATCTTCCAGCTTTTCCAGCACGGTATCGTCGGTCTCCTCGCCACGTATCATGCGTCCGAAGAGTTGACAGAGGTCAATGGCCTCTGCGGGTGTGCGACCAACCATAAGATCGCTCATGATGTCGGCACTTGCCTGCGAGATGGCGCATCCATGACCGGTGAATGCGGCCTCGGCAATAGTGCCGTCATCGGCAAGGCGGACAGAAAACGTCAGCTCATCTCCGCAAGAGGGATTGACGCCTTCATGCGTGTAGGTTGGATGCTCCATCTCATACTTGTAGTCAGGATGCGAGACGTGATCCATAAATTCTGCGTTATAAAGGTCGTTACCAGCCATATAGTTTAGCTCTCCCTCAGCCAGCCCAGTTGCCATTACAGCTTAGTTGCCATCACCTAGTTGCCATTAAAGATAGTCCAGACGCGTGCAAGTCCGGAAACAAGTTGGTCAATGTCGGATGCGTCATTATAGAATGCCACACTTGCGCGACAAGTGCTGGATTGACCAAGCTCCGTGAGAAGCGGCTCGGCGCAGTGATGACCGGCGCGGATACACACGTTATCCATGTCAAGAATGGACGAAACGTCGTGTGGATGGACGCCGCGCACGTTAAAGGAGACGGCTCCGACGTGTCTTGCGCCGTCTTGCGGCCCAATGATATCAATGAAGTCCAGCTCATTAAGGTACTCGGTAAGATAGCGGGCGAGAAGTGCTTCTCGCCTCTCAATGTTTGCCATACCCAACCCTTCAAGGTACGCAATGGCTTCTCCGGTAGCGCAAATACCTGCACCGTCTTGGGTGCCCGCTTCAAACTTCTCTGGGATGGGAGCCCAGACGGCACCGGTTTCCGTAACGGAATCGATCATCTCGCCACCGGTGAGGAAAGGAGGCATCCGGTTGAGTATGTCGGCCTTTCCCCACAGTATGCCGATGCCCATGGGGCCACACATCTTGTGCGCCGAGAAGGCCAAAAGATCACAATCAAGCGTGCGAACATCAACGGGAAGATGAGGCGCTGACTGAGCGGCGTCGACTACCATATACGCACCCATAGCATGTGCACGTCTCGCAATGGCAGAGATATCGTTGGAAACTCCGAGGACATTGGATACCTGAGTAACCGAAACAATCTTTGCGCGCTCGGTGATTTTTGATTCGAGCTCTTCTTGCGTAATCTCAAAGGCATCATTCATACGCAGATAGACAAGGCGAGCACCGGTTTGAGCACAAATTTGCTGCCAGGGGATGATGTTGGAGTGATGCTCCATGATAGAAATGACAACGTCATCGCCGGGCTTGAGCACAAGACGCCCAAGGCTTGATGCCACGAGATTGAGTGATTCCGAGGTATTGCGCGTAAAAATAATCTCGCGGTCACGTGGGGTGCCATCGGCATCTACCGCTCCAATGAAGCGCGCCAAAGCCTTGCGAGCATCCTCAATAGCAGCGGTTGCATCAACGGAAAGACGGTAGAGCCCGCGCAGGGCGTTTGCGTTGATGGCCTCGTAAAAGTGTTTCTGCGCTTCAATGACGCCACTGGGGCGCTGAGAAGTTGCGGCGCTGTCCAAATACGCAATTTCGGGATTTTGTGCCAGAAGAGGAAAATCCTTTTTATAAGGGTTGCCGGTAATTTCTGCAAGTTCCGAGGAGGTAAGTTCCGAGGAATTCAAACGGTCACCTGTCATGCCTTGTCGCCTCCAAAGGTTACCTCGGAGGCATCGTCAAAGTCATGAGCAACATCGGCCCCCAAGACCTTCTCGGCACGCTCAACCGCAACGGCGTGAGAGAGCGCCTCGGGTGCGTGAATGATGGCGTCTTCAAAGAGGGCGCGCACAAAAAGGAGCTCTGCTTCGTGGCGAGAAAGACCGCGAGCCTGCAGATATTCAATCTGCTCGGGGGAGACAGAGCCGATGGTGGCACCGTGGTTGCCGGCGACGTTATCCTCGTCACAGAGAATGACCGGCATGGTTTTATTAACAACGCCGTCGCCTAAAATCTGTACCGTTTCGGCCTCGTTGCCTTTGGCATCTTTTGAGCCGCGGATAAGGTCGATGGTGGCGCGCAAGGTTTTACGTGCAGAATCGTTCAGAATTCCTGATTCGGCAATTTCGGCATGCGTTGCGCATCCGCGCATACGAGCAACGTGGTTGATGTCGAGAAGTTCTTCATGGCAGGCATGGTAGCGGTTGTTCAGATCAAGGCGAGCTCGGTTGCCTACAAGGTTGACCGCAAGTCCCATGCCGACGGCGCCTCCGCCAAGTGCGTATTGGCGCACGTCACAAACGGCATCTTCATGAGCTTCAATACCAACACTTTCAAGATGTTGCTGGTCATCGTCAACACCGAGCATTTCCACAAGATGTATGCGTGCGTGTTTCTCTGCAACAATACGCACGAGTGCGGCGCTTGTTGCCAAAGCGCCAGCAGCGCCGGGAGCGTCTGTGTCAATTTTTGTTTCTGTGTTAGCTTTTGTATCGGCTTCCGCGTCAGCTTCCGCATTGGCTTTTGCGCCGGTGTTATCGGCCGCAGTCTCGGTGTTCTTCTCGCCGGCACGTGCGACAACGACAATGGTTGCTTCCGCACCCTCACGCACCATAACGCCGGTATTGGTGCATTCGTTTGCGGCGGCTGAGACGGAGATGACAATCGGCTCTTTGCGTGTGGTGTGAGCAGGAACCTCATGGTAGGTGGCCTCAAAGACTTGCGAGTCTATGTAGTCGGTAACTTCAGGCCCCATGCCACACTCAATACGTTCAAAGAGACGGGGGAGAGGAAGGTATACCGTTCCCGCATCGGGCGTTTTTGGGACGGTCAGTGCAAGAGAGTTGGCACGAAGACGGTTCCATGTTTGCGCAGGGGGAACGTTGGCGGATTTAATACGGATATGTTCGGCCGTGTGCACAGTCATTAGCCAATCGCCCCTTCCATCTCGAGTTTGATGAGATTATTCATCTCAACGGCATATTCCATAGGAAGTTCCTTTGAAACGGGATTTGCAAAGCCATTTACCACCATCGTGCGTGCTTCAGCCTCAGAGCAGCCACGACTCATGAGGTAGAGGATGGTGTCGTCAGAAATGCGACCGATGGTAGCCTCATGTCCAACCTGTGCGGTAGCGTTTCTCACGTCCATCTCGGGGATGGTGTCCGAACGGCTGATGTCGTCCAGCATGAGTGACTGACAAGAAACGGATACACGTGCGTTGGCGGCTTTGCGTCCAATGGTAACGGCAGAGCGGAAGGTATTGACGCCACCGTCTTTTGAGATGGATTTCGTATCAACCGATGCCGTATTGTCGGCGCCGTTAATGATGACCTTGCAGCCGGTATCCAAATCCTGGGTGGCACCGGCAAAGGTAATGCCGGTAAAATCGCAGTTGGAGCGGTCGCCGTTGAGAATGGTAGACGGATAGAGATAAGAGACGTGGCTTCCAAAAGAACCGGAGACCCACTCCATGCGGGCATCGGAGCCAACGAGCGCGCGCTTGGTGTTGAGGTTGTACATATTCTTGGACCAGTTTTCGATGGTCGAATAGCGAAGTCTTGCCCCGTCTTTAACAAAGAGCTCAACGGCTCCTGCATGAAGATTGGCGGCATAGTATTTCGGTGCGGAACAACCTTCAATGAAGTGCAGGTCAGCGCCCTTCTCGACAATAATGAGCGTATGCTCAAATTGTCCGGCACCCTGTGCGTTCAGGCGAAAATAGCTTTGCAGCGGATAGTCAAGGCTCACGCCGGCGGGCACATAGACAAAGGATCCGCCCGACCAAACGGCATAATGAAGTGCCGCAAATTTATGGTCGGCAGGAGGAATGAGGGTACCGAAGTACTGCTTGACCACCGGCTCCCATTTGGGATCATGTAAGGCATCTTCAATGGTGGTGTAGATAACGCCCTGTTCGGCAACCTCTTTGCGCATGTTGTGATAGACGATCTCGGAATCGTACTGCGCCCCTACGCCGGCAAGGCTCTCCGCTTCCGCCTTGGGAATGCCCAAACGCTCAAAGGTGTCGCGAATGTCTTCGGGAACATCATCCCAGTTGTTTGACTGCTTGGTCTTTGGCGAGACGTACGTGGAAATATGATCCATATCAAGACCGGTAATGGACGGACCCCAGTTGGATGCCATGTCGCGGGTGTGATAGGTTTCCAACGCCGAAAGTCGGAATTGAAGCATCCATTCCGGCTCGTCTTTTTTCGCTGAAATGGTACGTACAATCTCTGGCGTGAGGCCGTCTGCGTAACGCTCGTAGCCCTCTTCGGACTTGGTGAAGTCATACAGGGAGCGGTTAATATCAGCGACCTGAGACCGCTTTTTCTCGCTCACTCGCTGACACCGCCTTTGGAAACTTCGCCGTTCTCCTCTTTTGCAGCTACTTTTGCAGCTACGTCTTTCTCAAACTGCTCAAACCCGCTGCGATTAATCTCGTCAATAAGGGAAGCCGGGCCATCAGCTACCAGATGACCTTTAACCATGACGTGTGTGCGATCCACATCAAGGCGCTCAAGAATGCGCGTATTGTGGGTAATGACCAACAGCGAGCCGTTACAGGACGTGCGGTAGGCCTCAATACCACGAGAAACGACCGCAAGTGCATCAATGTCCAAGCCGGAATCGGTTTCGTCAAGAATGGCAAGCTTTGGCTGCAAAAGCAGAAGTTGGAGCATCTCAATCTTTTTCTTCTCGCCGCCCGAAAAGCCTACGTTCAGCTCACGCATCAAGAAGCTCTGATCAAGCTCAAGCTGGTCGGAAATTTCTCCAACGCGCTTACGGAAATTGCGCGCGGTTGTTTTGAGCTCCGGACGCATTTGCGTAATGGTACGTAAAAAAGAATAGAGAGGCACACCGGGAATCTCAACCGGTGACTGATAGGAAAGAAAAATACCGGCAAGCGAGCGCTTATCGGGAGAAAAGTCCGTGATGTCTTGGTTGTCAAACAGGATGGTACCTGAGGTGGTGCTATACGTTGGATCTCCCATAACCACGCGGCCAAGCGTTGATTTGCCCGCGCCGTTTGGCCCCATAAGTACATGGGTCTCACCAAAGCCGATTGTAAGGTTAATGTCATGCAGGATGGGCTTGTCCTCTGTACCTGCAGAAATACCGCTTATGCGGAGAAGTTCATCTGTCATATATCTCTCCCGTATCGTTATGCACAAAACCCTGGGTCGGTTAGTGCACATGTATGGCGATTGAGTCATACCCGAAGGTTGACTAATTCATACTAAATTATAGGAATTAAAAAACAAGTCTCCCGGCGTAATTTATCGAATCCTGTCGTAATTTATCGAAAAATGAAGCGATCTTTTATGCAACCATTTTTGTATGCGGGTATACTTTCACCATCTGTGAATTATGACAGGAGGACACATGGGGCAGCGAATTCAGGGTACCGAGGATTTGTATGGCGGCTATATGCGCTCGTGGGAGCGTATGCAAGATATAGCGCGTCATTTATTTGGTACGTATGGATTTGATCGCATCGAGACACCGGCCATAGAACAGGTGGATACCTTTGTCCATGGCATTGGTGAGTCTACCGATGTCGTGCGCAAAGAGATGTTCCGCGTGTTTTCCGGTGCGCTTATGGAAGATTTGCTGGCTTCGGGCAGTGAAGCGGGATTGAAGCCCCGCCAGCGCATGGCCATGCGTCCTGAGGGAACCGCCGGCGTCGTACGTGCGGCAGTTGAGCATAACTTTGTGCCGCAAGGAGCCGCTCCGGCCAAGATGTGGTATGCCGAAGCCATGTTTCGCGGGGAGCGCCCGCAAAAGGGGCGGCTTCGTCAGTTCCACCAAGTAGGTGTTGAGTGGCTTGGTGCGTCGGATCCCGCCGCTGATGCCGAGTCCATTATTATGCTCATGCAGTTCTTTAAAGAGCTGGGCTTTGATACATCTCGCCTGAAACTCATGATTAATTCGATGGGGGATGCTGAATGCCGTCCGGCATACCGCGAGAAGGTCAAGCAGTTCATTCTTGATCATGCGGACCGCATGTGTGACGACTGCATTGAGCGCGCCGAGATCAATCCGCTCCGTGCCTTTGACTGTAAAAACGAGAGCTGTCAAGCCGTCATGAAAGACGCGCCTCTCATTTCCGACAATCTCTGCGACGACTGTCGAGCACATTACGAGCAGGTCAAAGCATATCTTAATGCAGCCGGTATCGCGTATGTTGAAGATCCAACGCTGGTGCGCGGTCTCGATTACTACACGCGCACCGTTTTTGAGGTTGAGGCGTTGGATGCGGACGTCGGTGCCATCGGTGGTGGCGGCCGATACGATGGTCTTATGGAGCTTGAAGGTGGAAAGCCTACGCCGGGCGTTGGCTTTGCCGTCGGCTTTGAGCGCATCATGTTGGCGCTGGCGGAGCAGGGCATTGAAACGGATATCGCAGCTCCTTGTTGCGTGTACGTTGCAACTACTTCTGCCGAAGAAGCGCGTGAGGCATTTTCTGTCGTGCTCGCACTTCGTGGTGCCGGTATCCGCACGGAAGCCGATCGTACAGGCCGCTCTCTCAAAGCTCAGTTCAAGCAGGCGGATAAGTTGGAAGCAAAGCTTTGTGTGGTGCTGGGGCCCGATGAGGTAGCTGCAGGGGTGGCGACTCTTCGAGATATGACAACTCACGAGCAGGTACAGGTTCCTGCAGATCAACTTGTTGAAGAGGTGCGTCAGCGCTTGGCGTAGCTTTGAGACTTCCGGCTCAAATGGCGAGAATTACGTAGCTCACAGAAGGTGAAGTGTGTGATTGATTTAGCGAAACTGACGACGGAATCGAGAAACCCTCGAACCATGAATTTGGATGAAATGAGTCCGCTTCAGCTTGTGAGCGTAATGAACCAGGAAGACTTGCACGTTGTATCCGCCGTTAAAGCTGTTTTGCCCCAAGTTGCCACCGCTGTTCAGTGGGCGAAGGAAACCCTTGAAGTGGGTGGCCGCCTTATCTATTTTGGAGCGGGGACATCGGGACGTTTGGGAGTATTGGATGCAGTTGAGTGTCCGCCAACGTTTGGCGTGTCGTCTGATGTGGTTGTCGGTCTCATAGCAGGTGGCGAAAGAGCTTTCGTACGAGCCGTTGAAGGTGCTGAAGATGATCCTGAACTCTGTAAAAAAGAGCTTCTCGCCATCAATTTGAAAGAAAGTGACTTGGTTGTTGGTCTTGCGGCAAGCGGACGCACACCATATGTCATAGGAGGTTTGCGGTACGCCAAAGAAATTGGCTGCAGAACCGTTGCCATAGCATGTAACAAAGACTCTGCCATAGGAAAGGAAGCAGATTTAGCCATCGAGCCAACGCCAGGTCCGGAAGTTCTTACCGGATCCACTCGCCTGAAAGCGGGTACTGCCCAGAAAATGATTCTCAATATGATCTCAACGGGCTCAATGGTAGGCATTGGAAAGGCGTATCAGAATTTGATGGTTGACGTACAACAAACCAATAACAAGCTTGTAGTACGAGCCCAAAATATCACTATGGCAGCCACCGGTTGTACACGGGAGGAGGCAGCTGCAGCCTTACATGAAGCAAATGGGAGTGCAAAAGTTGCGATTGTCATGCTTCTTACCAAGGTGTCGGCCAAAGAAGCGCAAAACCAGCTTGATGCCGCTCAAGGCCATGTGAGAGATGCCCTGTAAAAAGATGCCCTGTAAAAGCCTCTGAACATGTATGTTTGGTGGTTGGATTTGGCACTCGGATCTGGCAATTGGCATAAAGTTACCGTTCACCGAGTGTTTTATACATGGAGTAACGTTTTATATAACGACGATTAAAATTTCATTGAGTGCGTTTAATTGCATGAAATGTAAGCGCGCCAAGGTAACTGAGAGAAAGAAGGAAGCATATGGATTACAACAAACTTTCAGGCGACATCCTTGCTGCGGTAGGTGGTAAGGAAAATGTCTTAGGTAATATGGTGTGTATGACGAGGCTTCGCATTAAAGTGGCCAATCCTGTGAAAGTGAATTCCGAGGCTGTTAAAGCCATTGACGGCGTTATGGGTTTGGTCGAGGATGGCGATAGGCTTGAGGTGGTTCTTGGGCCTGGCGTCGTGAATAAAGTGATCGTTGAATTTGCGAAACTTACCGGCATTGCCGCAGGCGACGTTTCTGATGAGAGTGCTTCTCAGGCAGCAAAAGGTAATAAGGCTGCTCAAAAAGCTACCTACGAGAATAAGCCCGTGCAGCGCTTTCTCAAAAAGATCGCGAACATCTTTGTCCCCTTGTTGCCCGGTATCATTTCTGCAGGTTTAATCAACGGTATCATCAACGTCATTAACTTTTCAACCAAAAAGGCTTTCGTTGGTGAGTGGTGGTTTGCGGCCATTTGGACCATGGGTTGGGCACTCTTTGCATATCTTCCCATCCTGGCCGGTGAGAATGCCGCCAAGGAGTTTGGTGGCTCTCGAGTGCTGGGAGCCATGGCCGGCGCACTCTCCATCGCTAACGCCGGTATGCCGCTTCTTGCCACTCAGATGGTTGACGGCCAAGCGGTTCGCCTTGTACACCTTCCCTTTGAACTTCCGTCAGTGGCGTTTGCGAACGGTACGTTTACGGTTGGCGCTTCCAATCTTTTTAACGCAGCTGCCGGAGGCATGATTGGTGCAATTATCTGTGCCATTTTCTTTGCGTGGCTCGAGAAGAACTTCCACAAGATTATGCCGAATGTTTTGGATACGTTCTTAACGCCGCTTTGCACGGTTATCGTTGGTGTCATTGCAGCGGTTCTTGTACTTCAGCCGCTTGGCGCATTCCTGACTCAGGCAATCTTCTTCATTCTTCAGTTCTTCTACGACAAGCTCGGCGTTTTTGGCGCCTATCTTCTCGGCTCTACGTTCTTGCCTTTGGTCTCCGTTGGTCTTCACCAGGCACTGACACCAATTCACGTTATGCTGAACAATCCGGAGGGCCCAACGCAAGGTATCAACTTCCTTCTGCCTCTTTTGATGATGGCTGGCGGCGGCCAGGTAGGCGCTGGTCTTGCACTGCTTCTTAAGACCAAAAATACACGTGTTAAGAAATACCTGACCGAGTCCATCCCTGTTGGTATTCTCGGCATTGGCGAGCCTTTGATGTATGCAGTTACCTTGCCTCTTGGAAAGCCATTTATCACTGCGTGCCTTGGTTCAGGTATCGGCTCCGTTGTGGCGTACCTTTTCCACCTTGGCACGGTCTCTCAAGGTGTCTCGGGTCTCTTTGGTCTCCTCATCGTCCAGCCAGGAAATCAGGTCTTCTACGCGCTTGCCATGATTGTTGCGTATGCGGCAGGCTTTGTGCTTACGTGGTTCTTTGGCGTTGACGAAAACCGCATTGACGACGTCTTTGGTAAGTAGCATATAACGCCGGGCGATTGTTTTTTTCGTACACATTTCCCCTCGCTCAGGCATACTGGGTGAGGGGATTTTGCGAGAAGATGCGAGCGCTGTGCCCTTTTTGGCATGGTTCTCGCCATTGAAAGATTTTTTGGAGCATAGATGAACACGGGTTTTTCGCTTTATTGCGTAAACGGTTATGAAACAAATGCGACAGTTGTTGTGAAAGCAAAAGCCGCAGGTTGTCGATATGCGTTTACCTCTTTGCACATACCGGAAGAAGAGGGGATTGATTATCGCGCGGAGACCGTGCGTTTGCTGAAGCTTTGTAAAGACGCCGGTATTGATCTTATCGCTGACATTTCTCCGGTCACTTTGAGGAAATTAGGCGTTACGGATTTTACCGGCCTTGAAGAGCTTGGAATTACGTATGTGCGTCTTGATTTTGGGTTTTCAGCCAAAGAGACGGCGGCACTGTCAAAGAGATTCCACATAGTGTTCAACGCATCTACTATTTCGCGTGAGGATATCATTGCATGGCAGGTGGCAGGAGCGGACTTTACGCGTTTTACGGCGTGTCATAATTTTTACCCCAAACGATTTTCTGCACTTTCGCTTGAGCGCGTGGCTAAAATCAATGAGCGCCTTAAGACACAGGGCTTCCAGACCATGGCGTTTGTGCCGGGAGAAACCTATCGCGGACCCTTACATGAGGGTCTGCCCACCGTTGAAAGTCATCGTGGAGATACCGGTGATAAGTTGGTGTGCGATATGCTGGCATTATATGATGCCACTACCGATGTGGTAATGATTGGAGATTCTGACGTATCGCATGAGGTCTGGAACCGTATGAGACAACTTGGCGAGAATTGCTTGGAGATCCGAGCAAAGTTGTCGCCGGAATATGAGTATCTGTACGACAGAGATCAACATGACCGTCCTGATTCGTCGGAGTACCTTATTCGGTCGCAGGAGTCACGTCTGTGGGATGATGCTCCGGTTTATGGACCGACTGGCAAACCTGTTGAAAGCCCTGTTGAAATCGTTCCTGCGGGTACGGTGCTGGTAAGCAATTCCGCCTACGGACGCTATGCTGGTGAACTCTCCATTGCACGTACTGAACTTCCCTTGGATGTCCGTGACACCGTTGCGGGACACGTAGTTGCTGCTGATATGGCATTTTTGCCGTACCTGCATTCGGGACGGGGATTTAAGCTTATCCGTTAAATGATTAACCCCCAAGACCTTCTCGGCATCTTTTCAATAGTGTGGATGTGGAGGTACAATGATGTTTTAAAACTGAGCTACGAATGATATGTCGCAGCTGATTGTGATGGCTTTAAGTTCGTTTTTCTGGTGACAGAAAAGGCATGGTAGTGTCAGACGGAAAGGAAGTTGTCATAAACGTTTGGAAATCCTCATGGATACATTGTTGCAGACGGTTGGAATTGGTCGATACGGTATGTGAACACGCAGTATGCAAAATTCACTTATACCGACAGCATCTTCTTTACTAAGTAAAATCATGTCTCTCTACGATTGCCTCAGTAAAAGAAAAAAAGTTTTCATCCTTATGGGAATTCTGATACTTGGAGGAATAGTTTTGACAACGATAGGTTTAGCGAGAAGTAATAAAAGTGGGGTTATCAGTAGTGATAATAGCGTTCATAACTCATATACTCATATGTTTGAGGTAACAGGTCATATTGTCAGCATCGACGAGGAAGCTAATACCTTTCAACTGCGCGTACCCGTCGAAGATGGCTCTGAGAGAGTCTTAACCGTGCATTTTGGTGAAA
>ERZ772955.1072-NODE-1072-length-18485-cov-16.662507_pt1 | contig 18485 bp, 14 predicted proteins | sample MGYA00511133_ERZ772955 | MGnify/ENA primary metagenome ERZ772955 (study PRJEB29015, sample SAMEA2737914) | human oral metagenome | biome: human oral; feature: human-associated habitat; material: dental | place: China | collected 2149 ... | reverse complement strand
CGATCAGGAGAATCCAGAACGCGGCACTTTCCTCACGAAAGAATGCTGTCGCTGTGAAGTAGGTCAGCGGCAGCAGGGTGGATACGGCGGCAAAGCTCAGGAGCGATGCGCCGCCGCAGAGCGCTCCGATCGTCAGCGCATAGTCACGGCGCGTCAGTCTGCCGCGCATTGTAAATATCGCGTCATTCATAACGGTATGCCTCAGTCGCGGCGGTCAGCAGGCGGCTGGATATCCGTCGGCATGTCTGTGTATGCCCCGCGTGCATACGGATTTGCGGTTTCCGGGGCGGCGCAGACAGCACCGAGCGGATCTGCTCCATAGGCGTTGTCGCCCTCCGTGCCATGCTTGCAGAGGAGGTAGAGGAGCAGCCCGAGGCTGACGAACGGGATGAAGGCGAGCAGAATGAAGTAGCCCGAGAGCCCTACGTCATGCAGGCGGCGGATCATAAGCATATAGCTTGATACGGTGATGGGAATACTGAGCAGTGTGCAGAGACCGTAGATCCCCATAATCGTCTCCTCATTCGGACGCATCGCTCCGTCTGCGTAGATGACAAGGAGGACGCCCGTGAGGATGTAGAGGACGATGCCGACCCCCGTGAGTGCGAGGAGGCGCATGATGAAGCGTTTGCGGTTCAGCCGCCCGTCCCATCGGAAGAAGTTCTCCTTGATACCGCTGTCGATCTGGTGCATTTGATTCTCCTTCGATTCTACTATAAAAACGCACTCATTGTAGCATATCGTGGGGGAATTGGCAAAAAAGCAGGATTATAAGAAGCAGGAATCATTATGGTATGGGTACGGCATTCATGTTATAATGGAAGAAAATTGGAATGGAGCGCAGATATGGCACGAGCGGCAACGACAGCGAAAAAAACAGCAGAAAAGATACAGGCAAGGAAAAAGAGCGGGACACGGGCGGCAAAGGATACCGTATCCCTTGAGACCGTACTGTGGAACTGCCGCGTGGCACTGCGCGGCGTGGGCAGTACGGAGAAGAATCGGGACGCGGTGATCGGGCTGGTCTTTCTGAAATTCGCCGGGGACAAGTTTGCGCGGCGGCGTGCTGCGATTGCGGAGCAGTACGCGGCGGACGGTGCGGAGCTCGTGGAGATCCTGCAGCATCAGGCATCCTCCTACAACGCAGAGAATGTGTTTTACCTCACAGAGACCGCGCGTTGGGACTACATCGCCCTCCACGCGGCGGCGGACGACATCGCCGTCCTCCTCGATCAGGCGATGGCGGACATCGAGGACCGCAACCCCGCACTCGCGGGAACACTGCCCGCGAACCTCTATGCCACCCTTGGCGCGGACAAATCGAAACTCAAGAGTCTCATCGACGAGGTGAACAAGATCGACGAGAGCCGTTTCCACGAGGAGGATCTCATCGGGCGCGTCTATGAGTACTTCTTGCAGATCTACGCTGCCTCGGGTACGAAGGAGGACGGCGAGTTCTACACCCCTGCGTGCGTCGTGCGTCTCATTGCCGAGATGATCGAGCCGTACAGCGGCATCGTCTATGATCCATGTTGCGGCTCGGGCGGGATGTTCGTCCAGTCGCTGAAATTCGTCGACCGTCACCACGGCAGCCGCAGGCAGATCTCCATCCTCGGACAAGAGAGCACACCCGACACATGGCGGCTCTGCAAGATGAATCTCGCCATTCGCGGAATCGCGCATGACCTCGGCACGCACAGCGCATCGACGTTCACCGACGATCAGCACCCGACGAAGACGGTCGACTTTATCATGGCGAACCCGCCGTTCAACTTCAAGGGCTGGCGCAAGGAAGACGAGCTGACGGACGATCCGCGCTGGCGGGGCTACGTTCTCCCGCGTGCGGCAAATGCCAACTACGCGTGGATCCTGCACATGATCTCAAAGCTCAGACCCGCGCACGGCATCGCGGGATTCCTCCTCGCGAACGGCGCACTCAGCGACCCCGACGAGTACGAGAACCGCAAGCGGCTCATCGAGAATGATCGTGTGGAGGCGATCATCGTTCTGCCGCGTGATATGTTCTACACCACCGACATCTCTGTCACCCTCTGGATCGTGAACATGGACAAGGGCGCGGGCGAGCGGCATGGGCGGCAGGTGCGTGACCGCCGCGGCGAGATCCTCTTTGTCGACCTCCGAACGTGGAACAGCAACGTCGAGGAGATCGTCATCGACAAGAACAAGCGCAAGAAAAAGACGGTACTCACCGACGCGCAGATCACCGCCGTAAAGGAACTCTATGACTCGTGGCAGTCGAGCGACACGAGCCGCTATCGGGATGTGCCCGAGTACTGCCGCAGCGCGACGCTCGCCGAGGTGCGGGCGCAGGACTATAGCCTCGCCCCGAGCAAATATATCGAATTCATCGATCATGATTTAGAAATCGACTACGCGGCGGAGATGGAGCGGATACAGGGCGAGATGCGGGACATCCTACGCCGCGAAAAGGCATCGCAGACCATGCTCGCGAACGCATTTCGGGAGATCGGCTATGGGATTGACTAAAGTTAAACTGGGAAAACTCATAGAATTAACTACGGAAATAAATGCCGACAATAAATATGGTGCTGATGATGTGAAAGGAATGACAATCAGCAAAGAGATCATTCCGACCAAAGCGGATGTATCAAATACAGACTTGAGCAAGTTTCTGGTAATCAACTCTGGCGAATTTGTGTTTAATCCGCGCACACATGGAAAAAAAATAGGCTTTGGCTACAATAGATCGACTGAGAGTTTCATCATCAGCTGGAATAATATTGGATTCAGGGTGAAACCCGATAATGCGCAAACCGTTCTTTCCGAATATCTTTTCCTGCATTTCAATCGGCAGGAATGGGATCGAGAGGCATGTTATCGCTCGTGGGGTAGTTCGACGGAGGTATTTTCATGGGATGCACTGTGTGAAATGGAGTTGGTCCTGCCGCCGCTGCCCGTTCAGCAGAAATATGTCGCCGTCTATCGGGCGATGTGTGCGAATCAGCAAAGCTACGAGCGCGGGTTGGAGGACTTAAAGCTCGTGTGCGATGGGTATATCGAGGAACTGCAGCGTAAACTGCCCGCACAGAAAATTGGCGCATATCTCACACAGAGCGACGAACACAACGGGGACAGATATGGTGTCGCATCTGTGCGCGGGCTGTCCATCACGAAGGAGATTATTCCGACCAAGGCAGATATGGCGGGCGTGCCTTTGCGCAGTTATAAAGTCCTGCCGCCGAGCAGTATAGCATACGTTCCTGTTACCTCCCGTAATGGCGGTAAGATAACTCTTGCAATGAATCGTACGAATGATGTCTATATTTTATCTTCGTCCTATACTGTTTTTCGTACGGATGAGAGCCGTCTGTTGCCCGCTTATCTGATGCTTTTTTTCTCCCGTGATGAGTTCGACCGCTATGCACGGTTTCACTCGTGGGGGTCTGCGCGCGAGACGTTTGATTGGCAGGAACTCTGTGATGTGGAGATCCCGATTCCTGACATTACGGTGCAGGAGAGCATAGCGAATATCTACCGTGTATATAAGGAACGCCAAGCGATCAACGCACAGCTAAAGGAGCAGATCAAATCCATCTGCCCGATTCTCGTGCGCGGGGCGTGTATGGAGGCACATTCTTGACCGCTCCCCCGTTTCGACGGGGAAAGCTGATATGCCGCAACCCGGAGTCTTCCCTGTCGCAGCGGGGAAGGGGCGCTATGGACGAGGAAGCAGGGCTTTTGCATCGAGAGGAGGAATCCCCATGACTGCGGCGCAGGGAATGTTTACGGAGGCGCAGCTGGAGTGCGCCGTTGTCGAGCTCTTTGCGCAGCAGGGCTATATGCCTGTGGACGGTGATACGCTCGATCGCACGCATCGGGATATCCTCATCGAGGAGGATCTGCGGGCGTTCCTTGCGGTGCGCTATCCTGATCTCACGGCGACGGAGATGCAGATGGCGGTCAATCAGCTGCGTCTGATTCCCGCCGCGCCGCTCTATGCGGGCAATCGTGCGGCGCACCGTCTGGTGACGGAGGGGTTCGATCTCGTGCGCGAGGATGCCGCGCGTGTCGCGCTTCATGTGGATTTCATCGACTGGGAGGATACAGCGCGGAATACGTTCCGCGTGGTTCGTCAGTTCTCGGTGGAGGATCGTGCGCTGCGCCGCCCCGACCTGCTCCTCTTTGTGAACGGGATTCCTGTGACGATCCTCGAGCTGAAGTCCGCTGTCCGTGCGGATGCGACGATCTACGATGCGTGGGCGCAGATCACTACGCGCTATGTGCGGGATATCCCGCGTCTCCTGCGCTATACGTTCCTCGCGGTCATCAGTGACGGTGTGAATACGCGGATGGGCAGTATCTTTACGCCCTACGCGTTTTTCTATGCGTGGAGCAGGGTGCAGGAGGATGATGCGGGGCGGCACGCGGTCGGGACGCTCGGGACGATGGTGGAGGGGGCGTTTGCGGCGGCGCGGCTGCTCATGATCCTGCGAGACTTCATCTTTTACCCCGACGATGGGGCGCGGGAGACGGCGATTGTCTGCCGCTATCCGCAGTTCTTCGCGGCGCGGCGGATGTTTGACAGCATCCGTGCACATCTGCGTCCGCACGGGGACGGCAAGGGCGGTACGTATTTCGGTGCGACGGGCTGCGGCAAGACATATACGATGCTCTTTCTCGCGCGTCTGCTCGCGCTGCGTGACCGCGAGACGCTGCGGAATCCGACGATTGTCCTGATCGCCGACCGTGAGGATCTGGATACGCAGATGGCGGAGCTGTTCGTGACGGCGAGGTCGTATCTTCACGAGCAGGATGTGCGGAGCATCGAGAGCCGTGCAGATCTGAGGAAAACGCTGCACGATCGCCCAAGCGGCGGGGTGTATGTCACGACGATCCAGAAGTTCTGTGAGGATACGGGGCTGCTCTCGGCGCGGACGAATGTCATTGTGATCTCGGATGAGGCGCACCGCTCGCAGGCAGGTGTCGGTGCGAAGCTCAGACAGACGGATGCGGGTGTCCATACGGTGTACGGGTTCGGCTACTATCTGCGTCAGTCGTTTCCCCAGGCGACGTACTGCGGTTTTACGGGGACGCCGGTGGAGGAGACGGTGGCGGTGTTCGGGCCTGTGGTGGATCGCTATACGATGCAGCAGTCGGGGGCGGACGGGATCACGGTGCGGCTTGCCTATGAGCCGCGTCTGGCGCGCGTGATGCTCTCGGACGCTGAGGTGCAGCGGATCGCGGACTACTATGCGCGCTGCGCGGAGGAGGGATCGACACCGGAGCAGATCGAGGAGAGTGCGCGTGCGATGGTGCGTATGCGGGCGATTCTCGCGCACCCTGACCGCATTGCCCGTCTGGCGCGGGATATGGTGCTCCACTATGAGGCGCTGTGTGCCGAGAAGCCTGCTGTGGTGCAGAAGGCGATGATTGTCTGCGCGGATCGGGCGATTGCGTTTGCGGTTTTGCAGGAGATCGGGCGGATCCGCCCCGACTGGACGGTGTCCCGCCGTGCGGCGGATGAGGGGGCGCTCACGCCGCAGGAGCTGGAACGGCTCTCGCCGCTGCCGCTGGTGAATCTGGTTGCGACGCAGGGGGCGAACGATCCGAAGGAACTCTATGAGCTCTGCGGGTCGCGGGAGTATCGGCGGATGCTCGACCGCCAGTTCAAGAATCCGCAGTCGAATTTCAGGGTGGCTGTGGTGGTCGATATGTGGATTACGGGGTTTGATGTGCCTGCGCTCGCGGTGATGTATATTGACAAGCCGCTGCAGCGGCACACGCTGATCCAGACGATCTCGCGCGTGAACCGTGTGTACGCGGGGAAGGATCAGGGGCTGATCGTGGACTACGTCGGCATCCGCCGGAATATGCTCGCGGCACTCAAGGCCTACGGCGGGGAGGAGGACAGCCCCGTGGATGAGCATGCAGCATCGCTCCTGATTTTCCGTGATGCGTTGGCACAGCTGGATGCGCTGATGGCGGCGTTTGATGCGGCGGATTTCTATCACGGGGCGCCGCTCGCGCGTCTGATGACGCTGCATGCGGCGGCGGAGTTCGTCCAGCTGCGCAAGGAGCGCCAGACGCAGTTCATGGGGCTGACGCGCCGCCTGAAGGGGGCGTACGGGATTGTGTTTCCCTCGGGTGCGCTCTCTGCGGCAGAGACGGCGCGGGCACAGCTTTATCTGGCGATCCGCGCCCTGCTGTGGAAACAGACGAAGGGCGCTGCGCCCGATGCGGAGACGATGAACCGCACGGTAGAGGGGATGGTGCGCGATGCGATTTCATGCACGGGTATCGAGCAGATTGTGAATCATCACGGTGCTGAGATGCTGGACGGGGCGGAGCTGCGTGCGGCGCTCTCTCAGATTCCGCTGCCGATCACGAAGTTCAACGCGCTGCTGCAGCTCATGCGGCGGGCGATCTCTGCCTATGCGCAGACGAATGGGGTGCAGGCGGCTGCGTTCGAGGCGCGTCTGCGTGCTCTGGTGGAGCGGTACAATACGCGCGACAAGCTGGTCTTTACGAGTGCGGCGGCGGCGCAGTTTGTGGATGACCTGTCGGGTCGCGTGATTGACCTGATGGAGGAGCTGCAGATGCAGCGCACGGAGGCCGTGCGGCTCGGGGGCAGTGCGGAGGAGCAGGCGTTCTTCGATATCCTCGTGGCGGTGCGCGATGCACACGGCTTCCCCTATGCGGATGAAAAATGCCGTACACTCGCGTGTGCGATCAAGGAGATGGTCGATGCACAGACGCAGTTTGTCGACTGGTCGCAGCGTGCGGATGTCAAGGCGGAGATGAATGTGAAGATGACGGTTCTCCTCTATCAGCACGGCTATCCGCCGCAGTGGCGGGAGGAGGTGTTCGATCAGGTCATGGCACAGGCGGTGCGGACGCGGCAGGCGGCGGCAGTCGGCAGTGCACGGTATCAATACGATGCCGCAGCAGGTGCAGCTCGCCGTGCGGCGGAGCAGGTGGAGGGGCTGCGATAGGTGGGAAAATTTCAGAGATAAAATGGACAGAGCACCGTCTGCGGAAACGGTGCTCTGTCCATGTCTATAAATAAAGTGTGGTATGGGGGCTGATTTATGCCGCTCCCTCCTCGTTCTCGGCGGAGACGGTGTTGCGTCCCTTTTCTTTCGAGAGGTAGAGGGCGCGGTCGGCACGCTCCATGAGGGCGCGGAGGCGATCCTTTTTGCCGTGCCATGTGGAGATGCCGAAGCTGAGCGTGACCCCGTCGAGGCTGTGCTCGAGGATTTCGCGCAGATGCTCGCAGAATGCGACCATCGCCTCGAGGTCGTAGTGCAGGGCGAGCAGGATGAACTCGTCGCCGCCGTAGCGGATGAAGAGGTGGCGGCGGTCGATCTCCTCGTGGATGGTGTCGGCGATCTGCTTGAGGATCTGGTCGCCCGCGAGGTGTCCCTTCGTGTCGTTGACGGTTTTGAAGTGATCCACGTCAAAGATGGCGAACGAGAATTTGAAGCCGCGTTCGTAGGCGAGCGCGGAGAATTTCGCAAAGCCGTCGCCAAGCTGGTGGCGGTTGTAGCAGCCGGTGAGGAAGTCGCGCTGTGCCTCGTTCTGTGAGATCTCGAGCTCGCGTACGAGTTCCTCGTTCTGCTCGGCGAGTGCCGCGTCCTTCAGCATTTGCTCGCGGATGGTGTGGAAGATGAAGGGGATGGCGGCGTAGATGGAGTACACGGTGATCGCAAGCATGACGGAGAGCTGGTGGTACTCCCAGTGGAGGGCATCGACCCCGCCGAAGATGACGATCGCGGTCATGGCGAACGTGCCGTAGCGGCAGCTGGGATGATATTTCCAGCTCGAGCGTACGAGGGCGTAGATGAGCATGAGACAGCCAATGAAGAGGATCGGGTGGTAGAAGTAGAGCATATTCATGTAGCCATCGAGCCCTGCGATCTCGGTGATGGTCGCGACGGCAAAGAGGATGGAGAATATGAACATCGTGGTCTTAACCCGCCCGATGTAGCGTGGGGAGACGATCTCCTGTGTGATCTTTGCGCAGAAGATGGGCATGAGGTAGAACATGACGAGGTGGAGCTCCCACCAGAAGTTCGACATGCCATACATGCGCGGGAAGAAGGACGAGCTGCCCGTCGTCCACAGGATGAAGGTCGCGAGATAGCCGATGAGGTAGAGCTGGACGCGGCGGCGGCGTGCGTGTGCCCCGCGCCACGCGAAATCCATGATGAGGAAGATGATGAGTGCGACGGCGACCGAGAGGCTGGAGATGTAGATCGCATCCGCAAGACTGAGGTTGCGGAGGAAGATCTTGGAGCCGCCGATCATGAGGTAGTCGATGCTGCCGAGCCAGTTCGGATAGCCCGTGTTCAGCATGATGGTGAGCCGCTTGCCGGCGAGGCTCTGGTCGAGGTGAAGGTAGTGGAACCCGCGCCCGCGTGAGTTCGTCAGGTCGCTCCAGTCGCCGTGTACATAGATCAGCTCGTCGTCCAGATAGACGTAGGCGTTCTGATTCGTCGTGGCAAAGAGGATGTGCTCGTTGGAGAAACGCGCTGCGATCGGAATGCGGAACGAGAGACAGACGGTCGTCGTACCGTTTGGTATGGGCGGCGGTGCGGGGTAGTCATACTCCTGCCAGTCGAAATTGCCCGCACGAAATCCGATGATGTCATTGTACGTGGGATTCCCCTCCATGACGGCGTACTCCGCATGGATATGGGGGTCGAGCGGCGTTGTGAGCAGGCGCCATGCAAGCACCGATGCGCCGATCAGGAGGAATACACAGAACAGGGTGAGTACGTTCTCCCGCAGAAAAGTCAATATCTTACCCATGGTTAGCACCCCCTTGAATCGAGGAGTGGGTATGATGTTTTGTCGTTATTCTATATTTATTATATCATATCCATTAGAGATAGAACAATAGAAAAATGAAAAAGAGTACGATTATTTGCAGATAAAAGGAGAGTATACAAGAACAAGGACGAAAGGGAACAAAGGGGCATTGCATGGAGTTTTCACTTCGTGCAATGCCCCTTTGTGTGGATCAGTGCTCCGCCGGCGGTGGGTCGACAGGTGTGCGGGTTGTGGTGGGCACGTTGGTGTCAGCAGGGACTTCGTCCTCGCCGGAGACGCTGTTGCGCCCCTTTTCCTTCGAGATGTAGAGGGCGCGGTCGGCGCGCTCCATCAAGGGAGCCATGTGGTCGCCTGTGCCGTGCCACGTTGAGACGCCAAAGCTCATGGTGACGCCGTCCAAGGTCTGCTCAAGGGTCTTTCGAAGATCCTCGCAGAGCGCGACCATCTGATGCAGGTCGTGATGAAGCGCGAGCAGGATGAACTCGTCGCCGCCGTAGCGGATGAAGATGTGGCGGCGGTCAATCTTTGCGCGTACGGTGTCGGCAATCTGCTTGAGGATATGGTCGCCGCCGAGATGCCCTCTCGTGTCGTTGACGGTCTTGAAGTGATCCACGTCGAAGATTGCGAATGAGAAGGTGAAGCCGCGCGTATTTGCAAGCATTGAGAACTTTGCGATGCCGTCGGCGAGCTGGTAGCGGTTGAACGCGCCCGTGAGGAAGTCGCGGCTCGCCTCGTTCTGTGACTCCTGCAGCTCGCGTGAGAGAGTTTCGTTTTTCTGTGCGAGTGCGGCATCCTCCTGCATCTGCTGACGGATGAGGAAGAAGACGAACGGGATGACCGCATAGATGGAGAAGACCGTGCACGAGAGCGGTGCGGCGAGGAGGTGGTACTCCCAGTGCAGGGCATCCACGCCGACAAAGCCGGTCAGTGAGATCATCGCGACAAGGCCATAGCGGCAGGCGGAGGTTTTCTTCATGTTTGAACGGAACAGGGTATAGATGAGTACGAGGCAGCTGATGAAGAGGATCGGATAGAAGATGTAGAGCAGATTCATGTAGCCGTCGAATCCGCAGAGTTCCGTAATGGTTGCAACGATAAAGAGCAGTGTATAGACAACGATAACAGTGTGTACTACTTTCGTATACGCAGAACTGACAATTTCCTGTATGATGCGCGCAAAGGTGGCGGGCATGATGTAGAGCATGATGAGGTGGATCTCCCACCAGAGGGCGGGGACGCCGAGGATGCGCGAAAAGAACGAGGAGGTGCCCGTCGTCCACAGGATGAAACTGACGAGGAAGGCAATGAGGTACAGGTGCATCTTGCGCCGTCCCTCTACGCCGCGCCAGACGAGATCCATGACGAGGAAGACGATGAGCGAGAGGGCGATGGAGATGCTAGCGATATAGATTGCATCCGCAAGACCGATCTTCTGCATGAGGGATTTCTCGCTGCCGATGAAGAAGTAGTCCATGCTCCCGACCCAGTTGGTGTAGCCCGAGTTCAGTAGAATGGTGAGCCGTTTGCCCGAAAGCCCCTCGTCAACGTGGAGGAAGTGCAGGGTGCGCCCGCGCGAGTCCGTCAGATCCGACCAGTTCCCGTCGACATAGATGAGGTCGTCGTCGAGGTAGACATAGACGTTCTGATTGGTCGTGGTGAAGAGGATCTGGTGGACAAAAAGCGGTGTTGTCGCAGGGATCTCCCACGAGAGGTAGACGGTCTGCGTGTCTGCGGGCATGGGCGGCGGGGCGGGATAGTCATAGGGCTGCCAGTCGAGCTTGCTCGGGTTGAAGCCGATGATGTCTTTGTACGCGGGGCTGCCTTGGAAGACGGCATAGGTCGGTTTGATGGAGGAATAGGGCGAGAAGCTGATCGACTGCCATGTGAATATTGCCATTGCCGCAATCGTTGCCATACAGAGGAGAATAACGCCGTTCTCCCGCAGTTTCTGAAAAAAATGTGACATGTCTTGTGTTCATTCCCAGCTTTCGGTCCCGTATGCAAAGGGACAATCATCCTAAAAAGAGATATAATATACTATTATAACATAAAACGCGGGGTGTGCATACTCTTAAATGAAGTGCAGCTGCAATTTTTTCAGCGGCGGAGGATAGGGCAAAGAAAAACTGCCGCACGAAGTTTTGCTTCGTACGGCAGCTTCTTTGCTGTCAGACGTGGAATCCCGAGAGGTCCAACGCATCGAATCCCGCGAGGAGTTCCTTTACGATGCGCTCGATCGCATCCGCGCCGCCCTCCGCGTCCGCCTCGATGTTGAGCGGCATGTTCGGGTCGTGCAGCGACATGCGCAACAGTGCCCAGCCGCCGTCCATGACGATGCGCACGCCCTCGTAGGAGGGGCTGGCGATGGTGAGTCCCTTTGCCCGTGCGCGTTCCTCGAACGCGGCAAGAACTTCTTTTCCGTAGGCCTTCGTGTCGTCCTGTCCGAGGATCTTGATGCGGATCTCACGCGCCTCGGCGGGGTGGCGGAGATCGGCGATGAGGTCGGCGAGCGTCCTGCCCTCGGCGCGCGCCTTTGCCGCCGCGATGATGAGTTTTACCGCGAGGTAGGCACCGTCGTCGAGGTAGTAGTTCTCCGAGAGTGCACCGTGCCCCGAGGTCTCAATTGCGAGCGGGGAGACCTCGCCCGCTTCGTTGCGGCGGATGCACTCGTTGATGACGTTCTTGTAGCCGCGCATATAGCGCAGATGCTTCAGGTGCAGGTCGTTCTCGAGGAAGTCGGTGAGGCCGTCCGAGGTCACGGAGTCCGTGATGATGGTGGAGCCGGGGTAGTCAGGCGCGAGGATGGCTGCCATCATGGCGATGAGGGCGTTGCGGCTGACATCGGTACCGTCCGCGAGAACCGCGCTCATGCGGTCAACGTCGGTGTCGAAGATGAGCCCGAGATCGGCGTCATTTTCGATGACGGCTTCCTTGATTGCGCGCATGGCGGCAGGATCCTCGGGGTTCGGGACGTGGTTCGGGAAATGTCCGTCGGGGTCGAGGAACTGGCTGCCCGTGGTGTCCGCACCGAGCGGGGTGAGGATGCGTCCTGCGAAGAAGCCGCCCGCGCCGTTGCCTGCGTCGACGACGATGTGCATGCCCGCGAGCGGTTTCTCCGCGCCGCCGAGTGCCGTGCGGATTTTGTTTACAAGGTGCTCGCTGTAGCGGCCAATGAGGTCGAACTTCAGTACATGGTCGAGTGTGCCGTGTGCTTCCTTTGCCTCTGCGGCGTAGGCGAGGATTTTCTGGATGTCCTCCTTGTCCGCGCCGCCCGCAGCGGTGAAGAATTTCAGTCCGTTGCGGTTGTAGGGCAGGTGGCTCGCGGTAATCATGATCGAGCCGTCCGCCGCCGTGTCCTCGAAGATGGTCGCCATGAACATGGCGGGGGTGGAGGCGAGGACGCAGTCGATGCCATGTGCGCCCGTGTGGGTCAGCCCTGTGAGCACGCAGTCCTTGATGGCGAGCGCGGAGATGCGCGAGTCGTGTCCGACGGCGATCTGCAGCTCGGCAGGCTGTTTGCCCGTTTTCTCCGTGAGGAGACGGACGAAGCCGGCGGCGATGCGGTTTGCCGCCTCGGGTGTGAGGGTGACAGGCTCATCGGGCACACCGGGGACGGCGACGCCGCGGATGTCGCTGCCGTTCGCGAGCTTCTTGAAGTCCTCGTAGGTCAGTGGCATGGGGATTCCTCCTTTACTGTATCAAGCCTCCCCCAGCGCAATGGGGGAGGGGGACCGCTTGCGCTAGAAGGGGCGCTATGGGCGGCTGCCGTGATCTCACTCCGCGCCGAAAAACTCCTCCTCCACGGCGATGCAGAGCGTGTGGTAGATCGGGAGGTGGTACTCCTGTATCATATACGTCTCATCGGCAGGGGCTTTGATCGTGATATCGGCGTAGCCGCCCGTCACACATTTGCCGCCCGATGCGCCTGTGAGGGCGATGGTCTTCAGCCCGAGTGCCTTTGCCATGCGGAAGGCATAGAGCACGTTTTTCGAGTTGCCGGAGGTCGTGATACCAAGCAGGACATCCTCGGGCTTTCCAAGACCCAAGACCTGCTGTGCAAAGGTGAGGTCGGGTGCCTGATCGTTCGAGAACGCTGTGCTGATCGCAAGCTGCGAGGGCAGCGAGATCGCGGGGAGTGCGCCCTGTAAATTCTGCATGAAGTAGTCGACCGTGCGCGGGTCGATCACGTCGCACGTCTCGTGCAGCTTTTCGAGCAGATCCTCGCCGAGGTGGCGCGGCAGGAGAAAACCCTTCATCAGTTCACCGACGATGTGCTCCGCATCCGAGGCGGAGCCTCCGTTGCCGCAGACGATGAGCTTGCCGCCCGCGCGCCAGCTGCCAACGAGGGCCTCTACAGCGGCGCGGACATCCGCCGCGCAGGCTGCGAGCGCGGGATAGCGTGTGATAAGTGTGTCTACGGCTGCGTAAGTAGATTCTTTCATGATATTACTGCTCCTTTGTAAATGCCTGATTCTATTATGGACGATATAAGGCTCTTTTTCAAGGAAAAATGTAGAGGGAAGAAGATGTTTTTGATGCGTATTTATCTCAATTTATAGTTATTTATTGTTATTTTATATAATTGATTTTTATTTATTATTCTTTGCTGAAAATAAAAAACTTCCCCGCTGCTGTGGGGGAAGCGCAGCTTGTGAAGTATAGTAGAGGGGCTGTTGTTTATCTCATATAATCTCGGATATTCTGTCCCGTGATGATCTGTACGCCGCCGCGATTCTCTGTGCCAATCTCCATCATGCAGCGCGCGACGGTATCGACGGACATGGGGGCGAGATTCTTTGCAATGCCGACGGCGTTCAGGCCTTGGAGGATTTTGACGACGGCAGTCTCGCCGAGGCGCTTTGCCTCGGGACGGATGAGGCTCGGCGGGCGGACGATGTGGACGGTATCGAAGCCGAGCCTCTGCACGGCGTCATCGAGCTCGCCCTTGAGCCGCAAGTAGAAGATGGAGGAGCGGCTGTCCGCGCCGAGGGAGGAGAGCAGGACGAGATGCGGGACGCCGTTTGCGTGCGCGGCTTCTGCGAACATGTGCTGATAGTCGTAGTCGATGCGGCGCTGCGCCTCCTTCGAGCCAGCCTGCTTCAGAGAGGTGCCGAGCGCGGAGAAGAGGACATCGCCCGTGACGAGGGCGCGCCATGTATCCGGCTGTTCGAAGTTGATGACGTGCGCCGTGAGCTTCGGGTGGGTGACGCCGGGAGCGCGGCGTACGAAGACGGCGACCTCTGTATAGCGCGCATCGTCCAGCAGAGCGCGGACGAGTTCTTTGCCGACGGCGCTGGTCGCGCCGATGACGATGGCTTTCATGGAATGTTCCTTTCAGGTTGTACTTTGTAATGCTTGCCCAACGCGAACACTCAGTTACGCAAGTGATCGCGTGCTCGTTCGCCTAAATACCGGCGTACTTCTTCAACGCGCTTCGCTTGAACGAAAGAAGTACGCCGGGGGCGAGTCGCACGTTTTACTCACTTGCTCCACTAGGGGGCGTTTTTGGGCATCGCATTACACTCGTTACGGTGATTCTACTCATTTGCGTTTTTCTTTAGATAATCTGCAATGGTCTGTCGTGCAGACGGCACGTCGCTGCTGTAAACATCGAGTCCCTCCCGCACGTCCGCATTGGTGTAGGTACGCAGCGTTTCGACCGCCGCACCGAGCCCGCCGCCGTGGGTGACGATCGGGATGATGCGCTTGCCGCCGAGGTCATAGGGGCGCAGGAAGGAGGCGACTGCCATCGGCGTCCGATCCCACCAGAGAGGATAGATGAGGATGATGGTATCGTAGTCCTCCGGATTTACGGCGATTTCCTTGAGCGCAGGGAACTCATCTGCATCGAACTCCGCACGTGCATCCTGTGTGGTTGGGACATACTCGGCGGGATAGATTTTTTCCGTGCGGATCGCGAGGAGGTCGCCGCCCGCTGCATCCTGTGCCATCAGCGCGAGCATGCGGATTTCCTGCGGATCGTCTGCGAAGGGCACATCGAGTCGTGGCTGATCGCCGCATATGGCAACATCATGCAGGAGCAGCTCGAGGTTCTGCGCCCGCACTTTGCTGTCGTGTCCGAGCGGGAGTTTGCGCTCATCAAGTCGTTCCTGATCGGCGGACTCTATCAGATGAAGGCGGATTGGTACGCGCACGGGTTCCGTGAGTCGCCGGAGGAGATGGCGGCGCTGCTGGACGGGATGCTGGCGGGAAGGGGAAGCTGATATGCTGTTATCCTAAGCCTTCCCCGTTATGACGGGGAAGGGGGTCCGCTTGCGATGGAAGGGGCACAAGACAAAGGGCGCTGCGAATAGCAGCGCCCTCATTTATGATGGGATCTCTTAGCGGTCTCGATAATGATCGGCGATCGTGCGCGGGCTCTCACCTGCCACATCCGTATGCGCGTTCATCGGCGCAGTGTAGGATGCGGGCGCGCCCTGCGGACGGATATCCGTGATCGGCGGCTGGGGTGCCGCCTGCTGCGGACGTGCCGCGCTTTGGTAGGCGTTCTCCTCCTTGCGTCCGCGGAAACGGTTCCACACCCAGCGGATTGCCATGAAGGCGATGACTGCGATGGCGACGTTCGCGAGGACACCGAGAATGTCGGCGAGCATCCCGCCGCCCATGCCGAACATGGAGGCGAGCAGTCCGCCGAGCATCATGCCGCCCGCGAGAAGCCCGATGTTGCGCAGGGTATTGCCCCAGCCCGAGCTTTTCTGTGCTTGACTTGCGGCACTCGGCGCAGTCGATTTCGCACCTGCGGCGGGAGCGTTCTTGTCGAGCTGGCTTGCGCTCTTGGAGGGGGCGTAGCCTTCGCCATTGCCAGAGACGGACTTGCTCTGGCTGCCGCTCTGCGTGCTCGAGGATGCCTTGGGAGCGGACGGTGCCGCCTTCGGCGCAATGCGTGCGCCGCCCTTTGCTGCCTCCGCCTGCGCGCCGAGGGTGCTCTGCACGGTCTGCGGGAGGATGAGGGGGGCGGTAAAGGTCAGCGAGCCGACCATCGCCGCAGCAATAAGTTTCTTTAGTTTCATTCGATGTTCTCCTTTAATATATCATTCGATACGGGGATAGCCCCGGTATTCGTAACCGAATTGAAAAACGCAAATTAATACCTTGACGAGCGGTGCTCCGTAGCAAACCCTAGTGGAGCAAGCGGGAAAAGTGTGCGACCCGCCCGCTGCGGATTTTGACCGTTCAAGCGAAGCGCGTTTGAAATCCGCAGGTATTGGGGAATCACGAACGCAATGATGCTGTTCAGATTGGTGCAGATTTTCCGTCCTATCAAGGAGATAAACCGGAAGCATAGCGGTGGCTATGCTGAGGATTTATCGACACAGAGAGGGCGAAAAAGATGTGCCAAGATGGACAACTGAATGCGTCCGTGATTCCCTCGCGGACGAGCACACGACCGCTTGCGTAACGAGGCGTTCTGCGAGGAGCACGCGAGGATGCCTCACTCCCGATAGGATTTCACATCCTCGGGGAAGGCATAGATCTCGCCGACTGTGTCGAGCTCGCCCGAGAGATAGCGGTCGATGTCGTCCACGTCGATGTAGAGCTTGCAGTCGATGTCGAGGTAGCCCTGCTCGCGCCCGTCCGAGAGGTCGCGGATCGCCATGAGTTTTTCGCGGAGCTTCAGGAGGTCGGTGCGCGTCGCGTGCACGTCGAGGCGCAGCTGCGGCACGCCGTATTCCTTGAGAACTTCCTCCATGGTCATACGCTGTGACATAGTGATGTTCCTTTCTTTTTGACTATTTGTCTTTTATAGTAACGGGTGATACTGAATTTTGACTGAAGGAATCGCTGATAAAATGAAGTCCGTCAGATTGGCGTAGATTTTTTGTCCGAACAAGGAGACAAACCGGACGCATAGCCAAAGCTATGTGGAGGATTTGTCGACACAGTGCGGGCAAAAAAGATGCACCAAGATGGCGTGGCTGAATTTATCAGTGCTTCCTGAAATTGACATCCTTTTCCTCCCGCTCCCGGCGTTTGCGCAGGGCGAGGAGGGCGGTGGTGAGGGCGCGCTTTTCGTGCAGGTATGACTCGTAGTCGAGGTCGCCGACGGCACTCTGCATCCGCTGGTCGAGTGCGCGTATCGCGGTCTCTGTGCGTCGTATGGCTGCGCGCGTATCCTGCATGGCGATCCCTCCCGAGCATATTGTAACAGTTTTGAGAAAAATTGTCTACATTCACACAGCGGGTATGGTATAATGGGAATTATCTCAAAATAAGGAGTTTCACGTTGAAAAAGCGATTCTATGAAAATGTGCGGGAGAATACGATTGCACTGGAGTGCACCCAGAATAAGCAGAGGACGCGGTACATCCTTGCGCGTACGGTGGTCTTTCCCGCGATGCTCGCTGCGCTGATCCACGGCTATGATATGGGGTCGGCGGCAGAGATGATGCTCGGCGGTTTTTTTCTGCTGCTCTTTATGGTGCTTGTTGCGCGCCATCGGAAACTGGAGCGGCTGCGCCTCCTGACGAAGGCGTATCTCGCGGTGACGGCGGGCTATCTCATGCGCTTCTCGGGGGAGTGGAAGTCTCTGTCGGAGGACGGTGCTGTCTATGGCAAGGAAAAGCGTCCGCCAGACCGTGATCTGCACATCTTCGGCACGGCATCGCTCTATCAGTATCTCTGCGCAGCGCGGACGCAGGCGGGACGGGAACGGCTCGCCGCCGCGCTTACGGCGACGCCGCGTGATCTGGAGCGGACGCGCAGACGGCAGGCGGCGGTGGCGGAGCTTCTCGCACATCCGCTTCTCTGCATCGAACTGGAGGCGCGCGGGGCGCGTCTGCCGGATGGGCACGATACACGAGAACTCGCGAAGGAGTTGGCACATCCTCTCAATGGATCGCTAAAGACAATATCTTGTATAGGTATTGTATTTGCAAACGCGTTTGTTTTATCGTTTCTGTGGGCTGCTTTCGCGGGCGGATCGTGGGCGATTCCGCTCATCCTCTTTATGTTCAACCTGACGGTTTCGATTGCATTCTATCCGCGTACGCAGCGCGAGCTTGCCCCACTTGGACGCATGGCGCGCGAGCTGCGCCTCTACGGGCGCATTTTTCATGCACTGGAACGTGCGCCGCTGCGCGGAGAGGCGATTGCGGCGATTCTTGCGCCGCTCTTTGCGCCTGTGCGTGCAACGACGGCGCAGAGCAGACTGACGACGCTTGCGGAGTGTGCGGCGATGCGGCGGAATGTGCTCTTTTTCTTTCTGGCGAACGGGGCACTCCTCTGGGATCTACACTGCATGGCGTATTTCTCCCATTGGCGGCTGCAGGCGGGGCCGGCGGCTGCCGGCTGGCTGAAGGTCTGGGCGGAGGTGGAGGTGCTGCTCTCGCTTGCACGCATCGGTCATACGCGTGAGGTGCACTGCTTCCCGCAGTTCATCGAGGGGGGGGCGCCGCGCCTCGATGTGGAGGGGGCGATGCCGCTCGTGATCGCCGAGGAGGCGGCAACGCCGAACGATGCACACCGTGCGGCGGGGACACTCGTCATCACAGGATCGAATATGTCGGGCAAGACGACGTATATGCGAACGCTAGGCTCTAACGCTGTTTTGGCATACGCGGGCGCGCCTGTGTGTGCAAAAGCGTTTGCCCTGACTCCGATGGCGGTCTATACGTCGATCCAGATCAGCGATGATCTCGCGGGCGGGATCT
>ERZ772955.1071-NODE-1071-length-18493-cov-35.337021_pt1 | contig 18493 bp, 33 predicted proteins | sample MGYA00511133_ERZ772955 | MGnify/ENA primary metagenome ERZ772955 (study PRJEB29015, sample SAMEA2737914) | human oral metagenome | biome: human oral; feature: human-associated habitat; material: dental | place: China | collected 2149 ... | reverse complement strand
CCGTTTTTTTGTCCCTGAGTTTACATCTATGGATATTCTACACTCTTTTTAAGGAAAATACAAGGAACAGAAATGAACCTTTGTATTTTCAAGGTTTTTCGCTTCTCTGACCGCCGTTTGTCTACAATTTGCCTACAAACACCCCTTGTCTACAAAACGCTCGAAGATGCGGGCGGTCTCCTGCTGCATATCCTCTGTGTCATGCGCATAGAGATTCTGTGTGATGGTCGCGTCCGCATGACCGAGACGGGCGGCAACGTCAACGGGCTTCGCACCGGATTCGATCAACCGCGTTGCGTGCGTATGGCGAAAACTGTGAGAGTTCAGACCTAATCTGTAAAGCGCGTAGCGCACGTTCTCATGTGCATAGGGGACCCCCGTCGGGTGGACGCAGAGCAGTGAGCGGCGTTCTGCATCGACACGAGGAGACAGACGCTTTGGCAGGAGAATAAGCGTGCGATCTGCGTCCTTGCTCTCGTAGGCGATCTGATACGCCTGTCCTAAACGTAGCTCGTCCTTTGTCTGCTCTTTCTTGAGCGCACGCAGATAGGAGAGAAAGAGCGCATCTACATAAAACGTACGCGCACTTGTTGCCGTCTTTGGCGTGTCAAAATAGCCCGACTGTAGTCGTTGGCGAGAGATGGAAAGCAAGCCCGTATCAAGGTCAATATCATCCCACGTAAGCCCAAGAGCCTCACTGATTCTAAGCCCCGTGTGATAGAGGATTTTAAGCAGCGGGTAGAATTTGTTGCTTTCGGGAATGGCGGCGAACTGTTCGGGTGTGATAACAGTACGCTCAACTACTTTGCGCGGCGCACTTCGTGGGATGTTGATTCCCGTCGTTGGGTTCACGGCAATAAGCTCGGCGGGATAGATGGCATACTTCAATGCGGTGGAGAGCACCGTCTTTGTTTGACGGATGGTTCCTTGCGATAGCCCTGCATGGGCGAGTTCATTGACCCATAGATCAATGTCACGCGGGCGCAGCTCCTGCAAGTAAATATCCCCGATATGCGGTGTGATGCGCGAGTTTGCCGCATCGTGGTAGTTGTTGTACGTCGTTCGCTTCACGTTTGGACGCACGACGTTCTCTAGCCACGATGCGAGATAGTCCCGCAGCTTGATCTTCTCCGACGTGACACCGATATTCCCGCTCTTCCAGTCGGCGTAGGCCTTTACACCTGCATCAAATGCTTCATCCTCTGTTGAAAAACCTCCTTTTTCTTTCATCCGACGCGGATTCTTCGAGATGTCGAAGCTATAGGAATAGGTATTTCCGCGCTTTCGGATTCTAATTTTATTGGACATAAAGAAAACCTCCTTGAAATAGGAGGCGAATCATGGTAGTATGGAAGTGCAATAGGGCATGATTCGCGTCATGTCTGCCGCTCTCTCTGTTGGCGCAGGGAGGGCGGTTTTTAATTTTGCGTGTTGTCGGCGGGGACGTCAGTTGTTTCCGAGCCAACGGATCGCGCGTCGAAACCCTGCCTCCTCCGCTTCTTGTACAGTCAACGCATAGAACTCTCCTTCGGAGGGGGTAATGATGCATTTGTCGTATTGTTGATCGAATGGCAAGTGATATATTCTTTCTCCTGTGCGTGCACTTATGTTACATTTTATCATGGGATAATCCCCGAGAGGCTTTTGTAGACATTCAATATTCAAGAGCTTTGCAAATGCCAATGCAGTAGGGGAGAATGGAACGGTTGAATAAAAAACAGGGGATATACGATACAAATCCAATCGCCCTTGACTTATTCTCTTTACCTGAGCCTCTGAGATGTTGGAAAGTTCCTCTATCGTAATTCCCATTGACCTAGCTATTTTATATGCAACGAAAGTTCCGTATAGTTGGTTTAAATGTTTTTCTCGAATGACTTTTTTCTTTCGGTTTGACCAACATTTACATTGGACGACGTGTACTTCGTTTCCTCTTGTGCAAATAAGATCGCGTCCTAGATCCTCTAGCCCGCGTTCAATTCCGTAGTATGTGACAGTGTATCCTTCTTTTTCGTAGAGATATCCGATATACCGCTCATAGTCTCGACCAATTTCAGCGTTAGATTTGTGTCGCTTCTTGTAGCGGTCTAATGCACGCTGATTTCTATCGATGGGGGGGAGTTGCCGATATTCTTCTGGAGTTAACCAATATCCCGCAGCGTCTTTCTTGTTATACTCTGTATTAAAGACTTTGTTTTGCGCTTCGATAGGTTCTTCCTCAAGCTCGGAGATCCAAGGAAGAAGTTGACGGATATATGCGAGTTCCCATGCATACGCTTTGTTTTTGGCAATCAAAGCACGCTTTTCCTCGCGAATATCTTTTACTATTTTAGCTGATGCATATGCAGAAGGTTTCCTATATAGTAGGGAATCTATGATAGGATCACATCGAGAAGCTTCATAATCCGCAATTACTTGTGCAAGAACGGGAAAATCTTTTATCTTTGTAGCTAAAAACTGTTCAAAAAAAGTTTCTCTTTCCTGTATTTGTTCTTCAATCAAATACTTCTTTTGTTGTGTTTTGTTTAATGTCCTTTCGGCTTGTTGTAACTTTTTTTCTGCAACGCGTACTTCTTCCTCTTTGGCGTATAAAGCGGCAACAATTTTCTCGCTGATCTGCTTACAATGCTCCTTGGCTGCGTTCTTTTTTTCCTCATAATAGGCATCGCCTGCTTGCCGCTTGGACTGAAAATACGTATCTCCGTCGTACTTCTTTTTCTCGTAGTAGGAATCGCCTAGATCTATCTGGCTTTTTCGATAAGTTTCTGCCGCAATGCAGATTTTAGCATAATTACCGGAAGCGTTTCCCACTGGTTCAGTGAGTTCAGGAAGCCATGAGAGTAATTGATGTAAGTATGCTAATTCCCATTTGGCAACTTTAAGCGATTTTATCAGTGATTCTTTTTCTTTTGTAATACGACTGCGTTCTTTTATCGCGTTCAACGGAGGTCTTTTCTTTTGTGCTAATCGTTCGGATATGTAATTTTCTCTAGCTGTTTCATAATCCGCAATAACCGTTGCAACAACAGGAAATTCATCTATCTTGGCAGATAAAAAGTCATTGACGAAAGATTCTTTTTCTGCTACAGCCTTTTCCTTTGCCTCTGCGGCGGTTACCTTATCGCTATAATATATGTTGGCAGCCATTATGGTGCGGTTCATATAGTCATCGGCATCTGTTATACACTTTGTCGCTTTTCTGTAATGCCGTACAACCTTAACCAATATAATGAATAACGCTACACATAGGATGAAGAAAATTTCTGCCATATAAAAATCCCCTTACACCGATGTAAAAGATTGAACCTTTATAGCTTTCTGCGTAGCTCTATAACTTTACCGAGAATTTGCACGGGAAGATTTTCTATCTCCTCGTTGCTGTAAAAGTGAGGTTCGTAGACAGCGGTGTTATAGCCGATTAACATAACCCCGTCACGCTCGCGTTTGATCTTCTTTATTGTCGCCTCGTCGCCGTTAATCAGCACGATTGCTATATCTCCTGTGTCAGCAGTTGGTTGTTTGCGGACGATGACAACATCGTCTTCGTATAGGACGGGTTCCATTGATTCGCCGCGCACTTGTAACGCAAAGAAATCTCCTGTGTGAGCAAGTTCTTCATCAATCTCCTCATAGTCGATAATGTCTTCGATTGCCTCAATAGGGATGCCCGCAACAATATAGCCGAGCACGGGGATTCGAACCCCTTTTTTTCGACGGCGTATATTGGTGGTATCGGATCGCGTTTCTGGAAACAGGTCGTTGATACTCACGTCCAGCGCAGCTGCAATTTTGAATAGAATATCCTGCTCTGGTTCGTTTGTTCCGTTTTCATATCCAGAAACGGTGTTGTGTTTTACGCCGATCTTTTCGCCTAACTCCTTTTGTGTCATTCTTTTTAACTTACGATATTCTTTTATCTTGTTCGCCGTATAGCTACGCACGTCCATAGAGACACCTCCTTTATATTATATGATACACGAAATTGTCACACGAATCAAGAAATAAATTTCGTGTTTTACGAAATTTATTGTTGACATACGCCAAAACTTCGGGTATCATGAAGTTATTGAAAGGAGGGGGAGAGATGCAATACCTTTTGGAATCTGTACGAAGAAGCAGAAAAGAGAGTCAAGAGACTCTGGCAAAGCTGATAAATGTTGATGTCAGGACTTACCAGAACAAAGAAAAAGGGGTAACCCAGTTCAAGCAAAACGAGATGTTTATCATTGCAAAGCATTTCAACTGTAAAGTCGATGAGCTTTTTTTACCTACAAACTTCGAGAATCATGAAGTTTTGTAAAAACACCTCTCAACGAGAGGCAAAGGAGGTGAGGGGATGAAACGTCTGATTGAATGGCTTGATGATTGGGCGCTTGAACACGAGGGGGCAATGCTCCTGCTCAACATCTTATTCATATCAATCGCTGTTGTGTGTACGGCTCTCAACGTAAGAGGGCTGCTACGCTAGTAACGGCGGCGATGCTTCCACTGATTGCGGCAATCCATGCGAGGCGTTGATTCTTCTGTCGTTCTTGGTAATGGTACAGGATGTCCTTTCCTGCATCGTCGAGTTCAAACCGATCATCGGGGAGGAAGTGATGTTCTTCTTCAGGGGAATATCTTGTCGGTGTTATTTGCGATAAAAGGCGTTCTTCGTCCAGATGGCTGTGTGTGGCGTAGTAAAGTGCATTTTCTGTGAGTTCGGGGATGGCATGGAGGATTTGCTCGTAGGTATCTGTTCCAGATGCGACAAGCGAGACGAGTTTCTCTTTGGTCTGTGTGTTCATGTAAATGCTCCTTTCTGTACTGATTATACCACGGCGGAAAGGAGGGCAACAACAGCCGAAACGGGCGAAAGCCCGTCCGCAGGGAATGACCGCCCTGCGCTGATGATGGCAGGTCACGCTCCGCCTACACGAGGCGAATCATGGTAGGTTGCTTAGAGACAAGGCGGGGCGTAACCATAAAAAACAAAAACAGGAGGTGAGACAATGCCACGCAAGGCGGCGGATGCGGCGGCGGGGGAACTTGTCGCCGCACTCATGGCGGGGGTGGAGCGCGTCGCGGCAGAAAAGGTCACGGCGCAGATGGAGGAACTTGCGGGCAAGGTGCTAGAGCATCTCCCCGAACTGATCTATCTGCCTCCTCCTCCTGCGGAGGTTCCCGAAGAACGCCTGCTGAGTGTCGGGGAGGTCGCCCGCATTCTGGGGTGCTCCCCGGCAACTGTGGCGAAACGGTTTGAATCGGGAGACTTGGCGTTTGTCCTTGAGCGCGGCTCGGATGTACGAAAAGTCCCGTATTCATGGGTGGTGGAGTACATTCACCGTCTGCCCCGGTACACGGGGAAATTGAAGGAAAAGAAGGAGGTAAAAGATGCGTAACTGGAAAGCCGCCGTTGCAGGCGGCATCGTCGCGGGAGCGGCGATCCTCTGCGCAGGGGCGTGTAATCCTTGGGAGGACGGACGGAATGCGGTGCTCGTCGAGGAGACCTATGTCGTTCGCCCCGGAGATACCCTCTGGGGCATCGCAGAAAGGTACGTCGCCAAGAATACCGGCACCCGCCGGTACATCCTTGAGTACAAATCGGGGATGGAGGAGCTGAATCCGTGGCTCCTCGATAGGGACGGGATGATTTATCCCGGCGATGAGATCAAGGTGACCTATTGGGTCAAGGGTGAGGAGGAGTAAAGATGAAGACAGACGTCATAAAAGAAGCCGCAGCATTCGTGCTGCAGGGAAGCAGCTACAACGGGTGCGGCGAGCCTGTCGAAGTCAACTACGCCGAATTACGGGCGGCGGCGGTAGGAGAAAAGTGGGAAGCCTACGACAACCACAACTGCGGGCGCGCCGTACACAGCGAGTCCGCAGAGGTCGTCTACAGGACGACGCAGGGGGCGGCAGTCCTGTTCCGCAACTGGGGCACGACGGACAGCCCCAACCCAGAGAGCTGGGAGGAGGCTCCCGAGCTCGTCTGGTATGAGTTTGTATAAAGGAGGAGCAGGTATGACGAAAGAGGAGTTTGATAGGGCGGCGAAGACTATTGAATCCGACGAGGTTCTTATTTTTGCAAAGAGGGTGAACAGTGGTGATTCTTCCGTCTTTACATGTGGGAGCTTGGATGATGTTGTCACCGCTGCGGCAAAGACAATCGCTGGTGCGGCAGAACAATCCGATAAGAAGCTCCTGCGTTTGATTGACGCAGTGCTCATCTTCTCTGCTCGTATCAGAGAAGCGTGCTGTCCTGATGAGAGTTTTATGATTCCACTGTGGAATTTCGGTGCAAAAGAAAAAACGCCCGATGCGGCGGCCACCGCACAGGGCGCAGAGAAATAAGATTTACACCGTGAGTATATCACGGATGAGGGAGTGATGCAACATGACCTCAGAACAGACGACTGAGAGTGGATACAACGTGTGCCCTAGCGGCGGCGTCATATTCATTGACCCGCCGCGTCGGTTGGACGCAGAGTTGTTGCGCGGCATTGAGGAGATGGCAGAGTTCTATCTTCGCAAATACGGAAAGAAACCCAATACAACGGAGGAAACGCAAATGAAGAAGCGTTATAAGGTGCTGTTTGAGATTGAGGGCTCAATCGAGATCAGTGCCCGCAACGACGAGGAGGCGGGCGAGATCATCGACCGCATGGAACGTGACAGGCTCTTTGAACTCTGTGACGAGTTCGGATGCAAGACCTACCCGATTGAGATGGAGGAGGATGAGTAACACATGCGCGTACCAAAGCGACTACCAAAGCGGCTGGCAGAATATGTGTCCCGCATGGAGCGGGATGGCGCGAAGCTGATTGCGGCATCAATGAGCCGCGCAAGGGGACGGGCTTTTATCAGCCTGACCCTTACACAGCCACATGAGTGGATTTCTCCCGACCTTATTACGGCGGAGTTCTCCCTCTCGTATGATCGGAACGAGCGCGAATTTAAGAATAGATTCAAGGACAATCTTAGCTCCCATCGACGTAGCTTTGATATTTTCCGAAAGGCGGTGCTGGCATCATGAGCGAGCAGATTGCAGCATACGAGGCGGAGCAGGAACGCTTTGCGGTGACGGATGAGGCAAGTGCTGAGTGGTGCCTCGAAAAGATCGAGAAGAACTCAAAGGCGCGGGCACTCATCGAAGAGCAGTACAAGCAGATGACCGCACGCTACGAGAAGTGGCGGGCGGATGCGCTTGCAGAGCTTGACGGGAGCGACGCATATCTGAAGGGGCTGCTCCTTCCGTGGGCGCAGGAGAAAGTCGCGGACGGGAAAAAGAAGTCGGTGAAGCTGCCGTCGGGGCGCGTCGGATTCCGGGCGGGAAGTACGTCATACATGATTGGCGAGGATAAGGTGACGGCGACGCATCCGAAGCTTCTTGCGTTCGTCAAAGAAGATTATGCCGCCTTCATCAAAGTCGAAGAATCAGTACGCTGGGGCGACTTTAGAAAGACGCTTCACGTGGCAAAGGACGGGCAGGTTGTGACGAAATACGGCGAGGTTATCCCGGGGATGAAAGCCGTACAGGGAGAGCCGAGCTTCTATGTGGAGGTGGCGAAATGAGTAGGGCAATTCTGGTGTATGGGGAAAGCGGGAGCGGCAAGACAACGTCGCTCCGCACGCTCGACCCGGAGCGCACATTCATCGTCGACGCTGACCGCAAAGGGCTGTCGTGGCGCGGCTGGAAAAAACAGTACAACGGCACAAAGAAAAACTATGTGCAGACATCGAGCGTGCCCACGCTCGAAAGCATCTATCAGAAGATGCAGGGCGAGTGGGCGGACAAATTTGATGTGCTTGTCATTGACGGGCTGTCCACGATCATGGTGGACGACGAGATGCGGCGGGCAAAGGAGCGCGGCTTTGACAAGTTCGTCGATCTAGCCCAATGCGTCTGGAATCTCGTGTCGGATGCTCATCTTCTGCGCGAGAATCTGACGGTCGTATTTATCGCCCACGCCATCACGGAGCACGACGAGAGCGGCTACCAGTGGACGCACGTCAAGACGGGCGGCAGGAAGCTCGACAAGATTGTGCTCGAATCCAAATTCACGACGGTGCTCTGGGCAAAGGCGCTGGACGGGCGGTATGTATTTGTCACACAGGCAGATCACTCCACGGCGAAAAGTCCGATGGGTTGTTTCCCCAAGGAGATTCCGAATGACATGGCTGCGGTGATCGCGGCACTGAAGAAGTATGAGGAGGACGATGATGTCGAAACGGAAGTCAAAGCGTCCTAAGCGCATCGTCTATCGTGTGTGGAACTCTCTGCGGCGGTCGTGGCAGTTTCCGAGCATTATCGCCGCAAATGAGGTGGAGGCACAAAAACATCTGTTTAAGAAGATCGGATATGACGCATTGAAATGGCGTTTCAAAATTCGCCCCTGGATGCGCTTGAATCCGCAGACAAAAACGTTTCAACCCGCATTCCCAAAGAATGTCCGTGGTTTTGAGGAAAATGCGGATGGTTTTGAAATTGTGGCAACACATCACAAGGAAAAGGTGTTTAAGCTGATGCAAACGCTCGTTCAAAAAGACATCGAATGGGAACGTCGGCAAGAGGTGGAACAGGAGGAGAATTGACATGATGCAGAAACCAAATGACTGGGATACGACAGCGGCAATCACAGGGGAGTACATTCCCCTGCCGCCGGGCGGCTATGAGTGCCGTATCGTGAAGGTGCAGCTGGGCGAGTCAAAGAGCGGCGCAGAGATGCTGACAATCGCCTTTGACATCGAGAGCGGCAAGTATGCGGGCTACTACCGCAAGCAATATGATGTGCGTAAGGCGGGAAACACCGAGGCAAAATGGGGCGGCATGTACTATCAGCTCACGGCTGGTGATCATCAAGGGCGCTTCAAGGGCATGCTCCAGAACATCGAGAAATCCAATCCCGGCTATACATGGGATTGGAACGAGCAGAGCCTTGTCGGCAAACTCTTCGGCGGTAAGTTCCGCGAAGAGGAGTATGTCTACAACGGCAAGATTTACACCTCTACCAAGTGCATCGGTATTCTGCCGGTTGAGGGCATTGAGGCAATCACGCCGCCTGAAAAGAAGTGCATCGAGCAGGAGATGCGCAACGGTTACAGCACCGACGACGACATCCCATTCTGATGGTGCTCCTAGGTGATGTTGTGGAGGAACGGGATGATGGTATTACCGTCTTTGTCCCGTTCCCTCATGGCAAGAAAAAGCCGGAGGGATATCAATCTGTTGTCAGTGTGGAGCTTGTAGACGTACGTCACATATCCGCCGATCAGCGAAAGAAAGCCTACGTCCTCATCTCCTACATCGCCGCATGGTGGGGCTACACTCCACTGGAAGCCATGAAGGAGATGCTGAAGCTGATGTTTGTCGGTGAGGCTGAGACGTTGAGAAGATCATTCTCTCTCTCGGACTGTGATATGACGACGGCACGGCTTTTCATAACGTATCTCATAGATTTCTGCATCCTCCACGGTGTTGACGTAGGAGAGCCGCTGTATCAGCTCTCAGAGGACATACCTAGGTATGTGTGGGCGTGCCTCATGAATAAGCGGTGCGCGGTGTGTGGGAGGAAAGCGGAGTTGCATCACTGCAACGGCGGTATCGTCGGAATGGGAAACAATCGGGCGCATATCAATCACATTGGACGTCCGGCGCTCCCACTATGCCGAAAGCATCACAATCTCATTCATGACATGGGAGAGGAAGCGTTCCTAAAATTGTATTTTTTAGAACCTGTCAAAATTGATGCAAAAATAGCCGAGGTGTACCGTTTAAGCACAAGGAGGCGAAAAAGTCGTGATTGATATGACGGGAAAACGTGTCGGTAGGTTGATAGTTATATCCCGCGCAGAAAATGACAAGTACGGAAATGCTCGCTGGCAATGTAAGTGCATATGTGGAAAATTCGCTGTCGTCAATGGGAGCGCGTTAAGAAATGGACATACTCGCTCATGTGGTTGTCTACAAGCGGATAAAACAGCGCAGATGGTTCGTAGACGTTCTTTCGGAGATGCGTTTATGGATGCTCCGTATGACAAAAGACTGTTGGGAATATTCAACGCCATGAAACAACGATGCTATAACCCGAACAACTCTGAATATCGCCATTATGGTGGGAAGGGAGTAATGATTTGTGACGAGTGGTTAAACAGTTTTTCTAAATTTCATTCATGGGCACTCTCTCGTGGATATGAAAGAGGATTAACGATCGACAGAATCGACAATTCAAAAGGCTATATGCCTGAAAACTGCCGTTTTACAACGAAAGCGGAGCAGAACAGAAATACGACTAGGACTCATCGCATTCTTGATGAGATGACAGGGAGGTTTTTGACTGCTGCTCAAGTTGCTCAAGTTATAGGCGTTTCAAGATCTACAGCGGCAAAGTGGTTTAGGGATGAAAACTTGCGGACACTTGGAGCTTTTCGTCGACGAGAGGCGCGCATCTGCAACGGAAGACATCAAAATGTGTGATGCGGTCGGAATGGGACGCAACCGCAAGGAGATATGTCACGTCGGGATGCGTGCGCTTCCTCTTTGCAGGGAGCATCACACGGAGATTCATGCGGTTGGACGTGAGGATTTTCTAAAGCGATACATCCTTGAACCCGTGAAGATTGATGAGCGGATCGCGGATGTGTATGGTCTGCGGAGGAAAAACAGGAGGTGAGAGATTTGTTTGTGGTCAATGATTTGGAGCGGCTGACGGAGTACGGGTTTGAGAAGACGGGAGAACAAAATGCTAACGGCTGGGCAGTCTACCGGAAGAATCTGGGTGAAACTTGCTGTTTTGAGCTTGTGTCACGAATGGTTCTGTGCGTGAATCCTCCTTTTGGAAAGGTGGAGAATAAGCTTGCCGTTATGTGTGATGTTGACTATGGGGAAGATGTGTATAGCGAGGCGATATGGGCATTTGACGAGCTTATTCAGATGTTGCGCGACGGTGTTGTGGATTGGGTAGAAAGCACCCCTTCCTAGAGAGGAGAGGTGTGACAGCATGGATTATATTCGACAGCTCAACACATTTCTAAACATGAGCGCAGGGAACCTCCCCGGCACCCCTTTCAATGTTTACATGAGACTATTTCAGATTGCCAACATGAGAGGCTGGCCGGAGCGCTTTCCTGCATCAGACGCAGAAATCTGTCTGATGACTGGAATACGGAATAAAAAGACCATTGCGGAAGCACGACGTATTCTCGAACAGGCGGGGTACATCAAAACCATTCGGGGCGGGAAACATCAAGCGACACAATATCACCTTGTCGATCTTGTAAATAGTCCGGTAATTGGTAACCAAAACACCCCAATTACTACCCCAATTACTACCCCAATTACTACCCCAATTACTACCCCAATTACTGGACACTATATAAAACATAAACGTAAAACGGAAACCAAAACGAAAACAGATAGTGCTGCTGCAGCTGACGCGTGCGTGCGCGAGGAGGATAACTCTCTCTCAGAGGTGGTGCGGACGTTCGAGAATAACATCCACCCAGTCACAGGGAAGATCGAGCAGGACGCTCTTATTGACCTCACGGACGAATACGGTGCTCTCTGGGTGACAGAGGCAATCAAGGAGGCAGCACTGTCGAACGGGCGCAATCTACGCTATATCACGGCGATTCTCGAGCGGTGGAAGCGTGAGGGGTTCAAAGCACCGAGGAAGGGAGTGAAGCAAGGTGGAACAGGCAGGGACAATAGCCGCGCAGCTCTTGAAGCACGGTATAGCGATTTCGTCGAAGCCGACCGAAACCACGTCTATCCGTGGGAAGTACAACCTCCCGGTGGAGGAGATCGAGCGGCATCGGGATGAGATCGTCGAGATCGAGCGAGCGCAAGACCTTTGCCGCGGATGCACGGGGGAGAGTTGCAAACAACCCTCACGGGGGATGATTCCTGTCGTGGATACGTCCTACGGGCGATTCTGCCACGCTCTCAGCCCCTGCAAGCACGAGCGCAACAGGAGAGAGCGCTTGCGGATTGCACGGCTCTTTGCCTCAGCGCGGATTCCGCGCACCTACGAGGGAGACACTTTTGCGGATTACACCGTCACAAGCGGCAACCGTCATGCGGTGGAATCGGCGCGCTGGGTGCTTGACGGCGGCAGCGGAGTGTTTCTCTACGGCGAAAAGGGGACGGGTAAGACAAAGCTCGCTGCAATCATCGCAAACGAGCGGGCAAGGGCGGGAAAGCCTGTGCTCTTTGCCTCTGTGCCTGACCTCATGGCGGACATCCGCGCATCGTTCGCGAGCGGCGGGACGTCGGAGCGGGTACAGACGGTTAAGGAGACGCCATTTCTCGTGTTGGACGATCTCGGTGCAGAGAAAATGACCGAGTGGGTCGGCGAGCAGCTCTTTTGCATCGTCAACCACAGGTACAACGAGCAGCTGCCGACGGTCGTCACGAGCAACTACAGCCCGACGCAGATCATTCGCCACATGGCGACGGTGGACGCGCGGGGCAATGTGATTGACGATATGCAGGGACAGCGGATTATGTCGCGCATCTACGGGATGTGCGAGCGTGTGGAGATCAAGGGCGCCGACTGGCGCATGAAAGGAGCGTGCTGAGATGACAGAGATTGACATGACAAAGCCGCAGCCGTGCAACATGTTTGACGTTGCGGATGGTGAGGCGTGGGCAAAGGAACTGGGCAAGCACATGTATGATGTCGTTAGAGATGTGATATACATGGATCAGTTCTTTGATTGTATAGAGAGTGCGGATGAAGAGGCTCTCGCCGAAAAACTCACGGAGATCGTCAAGGTCTGCACGTCGTGGATTGACGCCCTCGGCTATGACGAAGCAAAGCGCGGCGAACTGCATCGGCGTGTGAACGAGAAGTACAAGGCGCGCGGATGTTTCTGAGGAGGCGGCGGAATGCTGAAAGAACAGACACTTTTCGGCGAGGAGGACAAGGTGAAAATCGCCGTTAATCGCCTGCGTCTCCATGAACCGCCCGAGGGCTACTATGTCGCGTTCAGCGGCGGCAAAGATAGCTGTGTCGTGCTTGACCTATGCAAGCGAGCGGGCGTCAAATACGATGCGCACTACAACGTCACAACGGTTGACCCGCCCGAGCTGGTGCAGTTCATCCGCCGCTCGTATCCCGAGGCGTGGGAGGGGCGCAACGTCCCCGAAAAGACCATGTGGCAGCTCATCCTCGAAAAGCGGATGCCGCCGACACGCGGAGTGCGTTACTGTTGCCGATACCTCAAGGAGGGCGGAGGCAAAGGGCGGTTTGTCGTGACAGGCGTGCGTCATGCCGAATCGTCTAAACGCGCAAATCGGCAGATGGTTGAGGTGTGCAGTCGCAACAGTGCAAAGCAATACATCCACCCGATCATCGATTGGTCGGATGCGGATGTGTGGGAGTATATCCACACCTACAACGTGCCCTATTGCAAGCTCTACGATGAGGGTAAGAAGCGCCTTGGCTGTATCATGTGCCCATATCAGGGAGCCGAAGGAATGAAGCAGGAAGCTGCCCGTTGGCCGCAGTACGCCAAAGCCTACGAGGCGGCATTCCAGAGGATGCTTGACAAGCGTCGCGCGGACGGCTTACCGACGCAATGGGAGACGGGCGCAGAGGTCATGAGTTGGTGGCTTGGCGAGGACAACAGACTGCGAGATGACGATGCGCAGATCACGTTATTTGGTCTGCGGATGGACGAGAGCAGTGTTTGAGAGGAGGTTACGTCATGGACGAGTATCATCCGTGCAAGAAGCCCGACCCGACGGCGCGGGAGGCAATCGGGAATGTGATGCGCCTTGTGTATACGCAGCGTAAAAAGGCGAATAAGTACAACGCCCGCAAGACAACGGTATGCGGGCACACGTTTGACAGCAAGCGGGAAGCGGAGGTGTATCTGGAACTGCTCGCACAGAAACAGGCGGGCGAGATTATCCGCATTGGCTTCCAACCGTCCTATACGCTCCTTGCGGGGTTCAAGGACAACACGGGGAAGAATCAGAAGCCGATTACCTACACAGCGGATTTCTTCGTCACCTACGCCGATGGCCGCAATGAGGTGATCGAGGTCAAGGGCGTACGGACACGGGATTATCTCCTGCGCAAGAAGCTGTTTCTCCACATGATGCGGGAAACGGATATCAAGTTTCGGGAGGTGCAGTAATGAAATATTGCAGATACTGTGCCAACTGCCTCACAATCGGTCATTACTATTACTGCGATGAGCGGGAAATAGTTCTGTCATTTTCGCAGATACGCCACCAGACATCGTGCTCTGGTTTTTATCCGTCGTGTATGGGGGATGTGGACACAGGGCGACAATATCGACCGAAAAAGAGGAAGCATGTTGTACGTGATGTTGAAATTTCATTGTTTTAGGGAGGTGCGGTGATGACGCTCGGCAGTTTGTTTGACGGCATCGGTGGTTGGCTTCTTGCGGCGCGTCATGCAGGTGTAACACCCGTATGGGCAAGCGAGATAGAGCCTTTTCCGCAGTTCGTGACCGCGCGACACTTCCCCGACGTGAAGCAGCTCGGAGACATCACGCAGATCAATCCTGATGAGATAGAGTCTGTGGATATTATCTGCGCGGGAAGCCCGTGTCAAGATTTGAGTATTGCAGGAAAAAGAAAGGGGCTAAATGGTGAACGCAGTGGCTTATTCCGAACAGCAGCTCACATTGTTCGACGAATGCGGGAACGTACCGCAGGGAAGTATCCGAGATTCTTTGTGTGGGAGAACGTCCCCGGTGCTTTTTCATCCAACCGAGGGATGGATTTTCAAGCCGTGCTCGAAGAAATCGGAGAAAGTGAAATTCCAATGCCTCAAGGTAATCGATGGGCTCCCGCTGGATTGGTGCAATTCTCCGGAGCTGAAATCGCATGGAGGGTATTGGACGCACAATATTGGGGAGTCCCCCCAACGAAGAAAAAGAATCTTTCTTGTCGCGGATTTTGCAGCCCATGACCGACGTGCCGGAGAAATACTATTTGAGTGCAAAGGCATGTCAGGGAATCCTCAGGAGAGCAAAAGAGCGGGGGAAGGAGCTGCCCGAGGAACTGCGGATCGCGCTCGAACGTCAGGCGCGTTGACAGGAGGGATAGCATGAGCCCGTGGGTGTTTTATGCGATTGATGTAATCCAGTCACTACGTATAGTGATGATTATCACTGCCAGCCTATCGACTCTTGGATGGGTTATGCTATGGTCGACTATCTCACAAGAACGTTTTGTTGGAGATACTGAAAAAACATATACGCTAATTCTTTTCGTAACAAGTGTTATTGCCGTTATTCTTGCACTCTTTCTTCCGAGTTTCGAAACGACTGTTCAGATGCTTGTTGCAGTAACGGGGACGGATATAGACCATATACGGCAGATTGAAGAAGTGACAAATGCAATTTTGCAGAGATAGGAGGAATCATTATGAATTGCCCATGTTGCGGTGAGGATGAAATTATCCTCTACGTAAAAACAGAATTGTCGGCTTATGTTGATGAATACGGAGAAATCCAACTCTTAGAGGAGAATATGGGGGATGTGATGGACTGTGTTCTGGCTAATCTTGGTGTTCGTGGTAAATGTTATGGCTGCAAGCAGGAGTTTGACGTGGAGGTAACCAAAGAGATGGAAGTGAAACAAATGATACCGAAAAAAGGAATATAGGAGGAGATAGGCGTGATTGAGAATGACGTAGCCTTGCAGATGGCAGGTGATATACGGCAGGATCGCAAGCAGGCAGAATCCATGTTGTTGAACTATGTGGAGGAGCTGAAGGTCTATCGCATGAAACGTGAGGAGTATGTGCGGGGCACACCTGCGCAAGGAGGCGGCAACCTGCCGGGACATCCGACGGAGGCAGAGGCGTTGCGTGGTGTCAAGTTTGACGAGACGTATCCTGCCTATACATGGCTGCGTGCGGTGGAGTTTGTAGAGCGCGGGTTATCCGAACGCAAGCGGATATTTCTGGATGCTAGGCGTAAGGCATCACGTGACAAGACAGGCAGAGGACGTAAGGCGTGGCTTGTTCGCACGCAGATGATGTACTGCGAGGCGATGCGGGCACGGTTTCTCAACTCGGAGTTTTTTGTTGGTGAGGCTGTGCTTAAAGATATGTGGCGATATATCATTGACCGTGTTGTCGAAGCATATCTAAAACTTGAGCAGAAAAAATTAAATAGATACCTCCCATAAAGCTGTTTTTCGGTGCTAAAATGCTATTGTGGGTAGTTTGGAGATAGCCCCAAGCTGCCGCGCATTACCTCCTATACTCCGTGATGAGCCGTCTCAATCGAGGCGGCTTTTCTCGTGGGGAGAGAAACGAGGTGCTTTATGACACATGATGGTTGCGTAGATGACCTTTGCCGCAAATGGCAGGAGATTCTAAAACTCAACGACTGGGAGGTCGTTGTTAAGCTCGGGAGACCTGACGAATTAAGCGAGCCTGACCGAGAAGGTGAGTGCTTTGTCAATCTTCCGAAAGGTGAGGCGCTTATTCGTTTGCTTGACCCTAAAATCCCATATGACTTCACGTTTCGGTACGACGTAGAAAAAGTCCTTGTTCATGAGCTTCTGCATCTGTCTTTTGCACCGTTTGAGCCAGAGGACGACTCTCTACGGCATGATCTCTGGGAGCAGACGATTGAACGGATGGCGAAAACTCTTGTTGCGTTTCAACGTCGCGTGGAGAATCCGGAATCGCAATGAGTGAGATATAAATTTCTGCGATTTTTATATTTCGTTTGTGCGAAACATAAAATTTGTTTCAGTTTTACATTTCAGTTTTTGGCTTTTGGATTTTTGTTTCTATACAGGAGGTTTTACTATGCAGGAAAAAGCAAAACAGATTGTTGCGGACTACTTCAACAAGCACGTTGATGTGACAGGCAATAAGAAGATCACATCAGCGGACGTGTTCATTGTTTGGTTTTCCAAGACGCTTCAGAACTGGAAAGCACTCGTGAGTACGACTGTGAACGACGGTATGTATTATGAGATCACGCACGACGGCGACAAGGGTTATACGTACGTTGACGTATACAAGAAGCGAGAGAACCTCACGGTTAAGTAAGGAAAGACTGCGGGAAACGCTCGGAGGACACAGCTGCGGCGGTGTCCTTTTTGATTGCAGAGGGGGTGAGTATATGCAGCAGCTACAGGAGAATTTTTGTGTGGAATTTGTACGTTGTGGAAGTAACGCGGAAGCCTACAAGAAAGCGGGTTACAAGGTCAAGTCAGATAAAGCTGCTGCTGTTTGTGCTACCAAATTGCTAAAAAAGGCTAATATCCAAGCCCGAATTGCTGAACTTCGCAAAGAATTTGCTTCCAGCAAGATCATGGACGCGGCAGAGCGGCGTGAACTCCTTACACGTTTTGCCCGTGATGAGGATACGGGAAAGACTGATCGTCTGCGGGCGATGGACTTACTCAACAAAATGGACGGGGTATACATCAACAAGACACAGATAAGCGGGGTTGACGGTGCGCCGATTACATTCCGCTGGGAGGGCGGCACATGAGCACGGTTGTCATACCATACACGCCGCGCCCGCTATGGCGTGATACGATCCATCCTGCGCTCACTGTCAACCGCTTTGCGGTGCTTGTCTGTCACCGTCGTTTCGGCAAGACTGTTGGCACGGTCAATGAGATGATACGTAAGGCGATACTCAACGAGAAGAAAGCTCCTGTCTATGCCTATGTTGCACCGTTTCGTAATCAGGCAAAACGCGTGGCGTGGGAGTATCTGAAATACTATACGAATCCAATCCCGAATCGCACGGTGAATGAATCGGAGCTCTATATCGAGCTTCCGTCGCGGTGTCACGGTTCGCCGGGCGCACGGCTCTATATCATTGGTGCAGATCACCCCGATGCGTTGCGCGGTATCTATCTCGACGGGGTTATCCTCGATGAGTATGCGGATATCAAGCCTGAGCTCTGGGGCGGTGTTATCCGTCCTGCGCTTGCTGATCGGCAGGGCTGGGCGGTATTCATCGGGACGCCGAAGGGGCAGAATCAGTTTTACGAGATGTACCAGCACGCGGAGAAATCGGCGGGTTGGTACTCTTGCATTTATCGGGCGGATGAGACGGATGTTATCCCAACAGACGAGCTCGCCGACATGAAAGCACAAATGACCGATATGGAGATTCGGCAGGAGCTTTTGTGTGACTTTACGGCGTCGGCCTCTGACGTTGTCATTCCGATTGACCTTGTGAGCACAGCGGCGGAAAGAGAGCTGACGGAGAAGGATGTAGAGGGGCAGCCTGTTATCCTCGGTGTGGATGTGGCACGATTCGGCGACGACCGCACTGTGCTCTGCGTACGTCAAGGGCTATGGACGAGAGATGTTCGCACGTTTACGGGGCTTTCCACCATGGAGGTTGCCAATCGTGTGATTGACTGCATTAACCAACATCGCCCACAGGCTGTCTTTATCGACGCAGGGGCTATGGGGGCTGGCGTGATTGACCGACTGCGGCAGCTGCAGTATCAAGTGAGCGAGGTCAATTTTGGCGAAGCGGCACTGAG
>ERZ772955.1069-NODE-1069-length-18501-cov-4.518161_pt1 | contig 18501 bp, 22 predicted proteins | sample MGYA00511133_ERZ772955 | MGnify/ENA primary metagenome ERZ772955 (study PRJEB29015, sample SAMEA2737914) | human oral metagenome | biome: human oral; feature: human-associated habitat; material: dental | place: China | collected 2149 ... | reverse complement strand
TCCATTTTATATAATTGTTATTTATTTTGTCTATTCCATATCCTTTTAAAAATTCTTCAAAAATTTTTTCTTTTTTATTAATTTTTAAACTTTTCATCAAGTAATAGATATCTAAATATTTAGTTGATATTCCTAATTCACCTAAATCTATAAAACTTATTTCTTCATTATTTATTAATATGTTTGGCATACTATAATCGCCATGTGTTAAAACTTTATCGATTGGAATATTTTCTTTCATGAATTCTATTACTGTTTCTTTCGTTTCATCTTTATAATTATCTTGAATTTCTGGATATATACTGTCCAATTTATCTAGAAAATTCGATAATAATTGTTCTGGAGAATATTTATTAAATGGACAATTTTCTATATTGACTTGATGTATCTGTTTTAAGGCTTTTCCTAATTGATATCCTATATTATCAAATTTAAATGAGGGGGATCCTTTTTTATATTCCATTATCAAATATTTTATATTATCTTTTTCATTATAATAGTATGCTTTTGGTGTATTTAGTTTTCCTTCAATCCATTTTAATCTTTCATATTCTTCTTTTAAATTATTTTTGTTTTCTATGTATTGAATTTTTAATATTACTTCTTGATGATTTGATTTTAATTTTGTTTTAAATACTTTTGTGTCAGATCTTCCTAATTTTAGTTCTTTTAATTCATTTTTATCAATTATATTGTATATTTCGTTGTCTTTTATTAGTTTTTTGATATCTGCTTCTATGTCTGTTTTAATTCTATATACCATTACTTCTCCTATAAAATCTAAATATTCCGATGCGTTTTTTATTGATGTTATGGAAATATTTTCTATTGCTTCTTTTATGTTTCTAAATCTTTGTTTGAATGTTATTTGTGCTTCTATTTCTTCTCCTGTAGTATCATCAACTAATTTAATTATTGCTTCTTTTTCTAATTTGTCTTCTTTTGTAATTATTAGATTTTCTATTCCTTTTTTTATATCATTAAATATCTTAGTTGTTATTTTTAGTTTATTCATGACATTCTCCTATTAATTAGTTTCTAGTTCATAAATTGTTCTTTGTTTTTTAAAGCCTAAATGTTCATATATTTCTTTTGCATTTTGATTAAATTCCCAACAGCATAGTTCTATTTTAGAATAGCCTTTTTCTTTTGCGATTTTTTTCAGATAATTAATTAATTCTTTTGAGTATCCTTTATTTCTTATTTCTTCATCTACAATTAATTGCTCTATAAAGAAATCTTTCTTTGATAGTCTATCTTTTTCTAGATATATTGCAAATGCTTGAATTTTATTTTGTTCTTCAATCACTATAGTATTATTTATTGTATCAATTAGTTTTTTTTTTAATGTTTCTTTATCACATTTTATAAAAATTTCTGGTCTATTATTATAATGGTATTCAAATAATTCTTGATATAAGTTTAGTAAATTGTTTTCGATATCTTCTAAGCATGCTTTTCTAATTTCCATTTTATTGCTCCTTTAATTCTGATCTTAATTTACCATTCATTTCCTCTGAGTTCATCATTATTCCGTCTCCAGTGTAAGCTATGTCTCCATCCATTAAATAATCGTTTACAAATTTATTATTTATAACCGTTAAGAAATCTCCTAAATCTTCTCTCTTAATCCATTTTGGCAATTGCTTTTTCTTTTCTTCTTCGGACATTTCTTCCTTTGTATCTGAATTTATTTTTCCAAATACTATATATAGGTGCGAATATCTATTTACTCCTTTATAATCTGCATAAAAATGATTGTGTAGTATAAAAATGCTTTTTCTTGTAATGGTTACATCTGTGTATCCTGTTTCTTCTCTTATTTCTCTTATTGCTGCTTCTTCGGGTGTTTCTCCTTCTTCTATTCCTCCTAATACAAATGACTTACATATTCTATTTGGTGAATCTACACATAAATATGTATTATCTTTTTCATTTTTTATTACTGCAATTACACTTCTTCTAAATTTTGTTTCTATATCAGGTCTTAGTGTTTGCGCTCCAGTTCCTCTAAAATATGGTGCTACTACTTGCTTATATGGCAAATTATATTTCTTTGCTAATTCAAAATCTTCTGGTATGTGTGCTGGAATTAATAATGTTGCCGTATTTTGTAAATTATTATCATCTAGTATTATTATTTTAAGATTTTCTCCTGTTATTGGATGTTTAGCTGTAAGTGTTGATACATCGTTATTGTTAATATAATTATTATTTTTGCCAATTGCTATAGCTGTTACGCCATATATTAATTCTCCATATTCTAATTTGGCTGGAATTCTTATTCCGTTTGATAGTTCAACTTCAAATTCTTTCATAACATATTCTCCTTTATATTTTACTAGATTTTCGCTTTATAATACTATTTATTACTGCCTAATCTTCAATATCTCTATTAAATTCTTTTGTTATTTCATGTGTACTAGTTAATTTATAATCTGCTTTCTTATATTTTTCAATTCTTGTCTTATTTGCTTCATACATTTGATTATATAATTCTGTTATTGTTTTAATTTTTTCTTCTTTCATATTTAATGGAATATTACCTAATGATTGTTTCAATTTTTGTTCATCAACTGGATTAATTTTTGACATCATATATGAAATTACTTCAAGTGCTGATGAATTGATTGCTCCTGTTTTATTGTTCTTTACTTCTAACATTCTTAATTTATTTGCTGGGATGTCATTCGTTGTTGTTCTTCCATCTATATAATTTCTTTCGTTTTTGATACCTGATTTATCAAATACTAAAATTCTATCATTTTCTAGTGTTTTTAAATATTCGGCAATATTTAATTTTGTTCCATAAGACAATACTGCTGTCATTAAAATAACTCCATCAACTCCTTCTGAAAAACATAATATTGCCTTTTGTTCCCCTGCATATTTGCTATTCTTTCCGATTGTTCTTTTTAATCCGTTCTTTTCGATATTAGGTAAATTATTTTTATTGGTTTTATGATACAATAATTCTTTCATTATATCCTCCTTTTGATATATATTACATTAATTTTATTTAATATACAATTATTTTATGATATAATCTGTTTGGAGGTGCTTTATGACTCATATATTAAAATTACAACCGAAGTTTTTTGATTTTATAAAAGATGGAACAAAACGAATTGAGCTTAGACTCTTTGATGAAAAAAGGCAACAGATTAATATTAATGATATTATTGAATTTAAGAGAGAACCTGAACAAATTGATTCTTTAAAGGTAAAAGATATCGCTCTTTTGAAGATTTGTTTGAAGATTTTCCTATCGAAATTTTGGCAGATAGTTCTATGACTAAGGCTGAATTACTTAATGCTCTTGAAGAATTTTATACTTCTGAAAAGCAAGAGGAATACGGTATTTTAGGTATTAAAATAGCAAAAATATAAAGTGTACAATTAGTACACTTTTTTAGTTTTCATATTTTAAAATTTCACAATTTTTTAATTTATATTTGGCGTAATTTCCGTCAATTGGTTCTCCTTCAAAATAGCATTTTGCATATATACTTACACCTGCATGTGTAACAACTAAGATATCTTTTTTAGGATATTTGTTTACTATTTCTTTAAAAAAATTTTCTATTCTTTTTCTAAAATCATTTAATGGTTCAATGTTATATCTTGTTTCATTTGGATCTGTAAAATCAACTAAACTTTGATATTCTGATTTTAATTTTCCTTCAAGTTCTCCATTACTTCTTTCAATTATTCTGTTATCTTCAATAATTTCTTGGTTTGTTATGATTTTTGCTGTTTGCATTGCTCTTTTTAATGGGCTTGAGTATACAATATCAAACTTTTTACCTTTTAATTTTTCTGCTGTTTCTTTTGCTTGCAGTATTCCTTTTTCATTTAATTCAATATCTTTTCTGCCTTGATTTCGTTTTTCTAAATTCCAATTTGTTTGACCATGTCTAACTATGTATATCATTTTATATAATTTCTCCACAAAAAATTATTTCCTTTATTTTAATCTCATAAATATTTCTGATATTTTTTCTAATGGCGCGACACCATAAATATATCCTGATTCTCTGTGCCATTTTACTGTATTATTTTCATAATATGTAAATTCCCATGCACTACCGTCAAAAGCTCTCACTTATCGTTCTCTTTATTATATTTATTTATCATTTTTTTCAATTTTAATAACTTTAATATCGATATTTTATATTCAAACTTTTCTTCTTTTTGAAAATTGTCTCCACTTTCTTTATAATTTACTGTTTTTTCAACACTTCTATCATCATACAAAATCCATGTTCTGCTTGTCCATGTGCCTGGTTTTATTACTCCAAAATTTTTTTGAACTACTTCAAAAACTTTATTTTTCATATTTTCTATTCTTTCCTATATAACTTCATAATTATTGAACTATCAATTTATCTTTGATATTATTGCTTTAGGAGGCGATTATGAATTTACTTTTTAAAATTACTGATGAAGATGTTGGTGAAAAAATATATCCTATGAATAATCCTGATACAAGAAATGCAGTTCGTCTAATTTTAACGAATGACTTTGGACAGATTGCTTTGCTTAATAAACAGAAAAAGAATGAATTCAAACTTATTGGTGGTGGTATTGATTATGGTGAAACATTAATTGATGCATTAAAGCGAGAGGTGTTAGAAGAGTCCGGATGTAAAATAACTGATATATCTGAAATTGGTTTTGTTGAAGAATGTCATACTAAAAATAATTTTGTTCAAACTTCTTTTATTTTTAGTGCTAAGGTTTTACATGATACTCATGTACTAAATTTGACCGATAATGAGATTGCTGAAGGTTCAACTTTATGTTGGTTTGAACCGCACGAAGCTTTAAATAAAATCAATGATTGTTATAAAAACTTGCAACCTTCTGAATATAGTAATATATTTGCTACAAAAATGATTAATAGAAGGGATTATGCTATTTTAAAATATTATTTGAATAATGTTAAATAATTACTAATTTTTAATGCTTATAGTTAAATAGAGATGATAAGTTTATAAGTACTTATCCTCTCTAACTTTTTTATTATCATATTTTATTTCTAAAAATATATTTTATATGATATTTTACCTTTTATTTTATTGTTTTTTCAATAAAATCTATAAAACCAGCATCGTCTGCTTGACATATTTTTTTATCTTCTTCTGAAAGATAAATATCATATTTATTAACTTTTTTATTAACTGATATTGAGCTTAGTGGGTATCCTTCTATCATATCTTTAGCTGGTGTATCCACTAAATAATATTCGTTTGTCGTGTCTGTGTAAGTTGATATTTCGCCATCTTTTATTATAGCCATTCCCGATATCCACTTTGTATTTAATTTTCCATCTTTTCCATACATTTTAACTAAATTAATGTAATACTCAATCATTTCTTCATCATTTAATCTTTTTCCATTAACTCTTCTAACAAATACACCTGGTTGTTTATCTTCTGAAATATCATCTATATACATAGTGTCGTCCATTGCCATAGTTGTTATTTTTGTAACATCATAATATGCCTTTGCTTTAATTTCAGCATTTTCGATGGCTGTTTTGCCATTTTCTTCTACTTCAAAATTAATATTAATATCTTTTAATGATTTCAATAATATTCCTCTTTCCAGTAATTTTTCTTTAAATCTGTTAACTTTTGATTCATTTCCTGTCGCAAATAATATTTCTTTCATTTTATCCCCTATATTTATTCTTTTAAAAAATTTCTTTGTTTATTATATAATCTTTTATATCTTTTTCAAATACTGTAAAAAGTAATGTTAATAATCTAATTGTTTTATTTTTTCTATCATTTTATTCACATATTCGCTTTTTAATCTTTTGTATTCTTTTCTATCATTGATCTTTTCTTCTATTAATTTTTGTTTAAAATTTGAATATGCTATTGCTTCTTTTTCATTTTCTAAAAGATATTCTTTTAATAATTTAAATTCTTTATATCTATTTGTATCTTTTAGTGCTAGATGAATATGTATATCGCCGCTTTTAGTTTCTTCGTTTGTTGATGCAAAAAATTGATATTCTTCTGTCTTACTTTTGTCACTTGGAATATAATTTATGCTTTCTAATATTTTTGCTATTTCTGCGAATTCTTTTTTATCTTTGCCTCCAATTAAAATGTCTATAATATTTTTTCCATATTTTATTGATGGTATTGATGTTGAGCCGACATGGATTATCTCTATATTTTTATTAATTTTATCTTCTAATTTTTGTTTTATTTCTTTGAATTTCTTTTTATTTTCATTGTAATTTTGTTCTTCTAGTGTTACCATTTTTTATTCCTTTATAAGTGTGAAACATTTTTAATCATTTTTACCAATTTTGTTTCACACCTTTTGATATTTAAAAACAAGCAAATGTCGAATAATGTCGATTTTGCTTGTTTTTATGTGTTATTTGCTTATTAGTTTGCAGAATCCTTTTTTACCTTTTTTAAGAATTAATTCCTCTGATAACATTTCCGCTGTTATGATTAATTGTATATCTTCTACTTTATTGTCATTTAATGTTATTCCACCTTGAGCTATTAATGTTTTAGCTTGGCCTTTTGATTGAGCAAATCCTGCTAAAATTATAGCGCCTAATATGCTTGTTTCTGCTTCGATTTCTATAGTTGGCATGTTTGCATTGTTTGCGCCATTTCCAAATAGAGCTTCTGATGCTTCTTCTGCTTTTTTAGCTTCTTCTTCACCATGTATCAGTTTTGTTATTTCATATGCTGCAATTTTCTTAGCTTTGTTTAATTCTTGCCCTTCTACTGATGTTAATTCCTTTATTTCGTCAAGTGGTAGATATGTTAACATTTTTAAAACATTTCCAATGTCTGAATCGGCTACATTTCTCCAGTATTGGTAGAATTCGTATGGTGAAGTTTTATCTTTGTCTAGCCATAATGCACCTTTTTCTGTTTTTCCCATTTTCTTTCCTTCTTTTGTTGTTAGAAGTTTAAATGTGAATGCAAAGGCATCATCATGTCCTAGTTTTCTGATTAATTCGGCTCCTCCAATTATGTTTGACCATTGGTCATTTCCACCTATTTCTAGCTTACATCCATATTGATTGTATAAGTGTAAGAAATCATAAGATTGTAGTAACATATACCCCATTTCAAAGAATGTTAAACCTGTTTCCAATCTTGTTTTGTAACATTCTGCTGCTAACATTCTATTTACTGAAAATTTTGAACCTATTTCTCTCATGAAATCAATGTAATTTAGATTTAATAACCAATCTGCATTGTTTACGATTCTGGCTGCATTTTCACCTTCAAAATTAACGAATCTTGCTATTTGTTTCTTGATTTTCTCAACATTTTCGTTCATTTCTTCACGTGACATCATTCTTCTTAAATCAGTTTTTCCTGATGGATCTCCGATTGCTGCTGTTCCTCCACCAATTAAGATTAATGGAGAGTGTCCAGCTTTTTGCAAGTATGAAGCTACCATTAATCCTACATAATGTCCAATGTGTAAGCTATCTGCTGTTGGATCTATTCCAATGTAGAATGGTACATTTCCTTCATCTAAGTGTTTTATTAAATTTTCTCTGTCGATGAATTGTTCAATAATTCCTCTTTTTTCTAATTCTAAAAATATATTTTTTTCCACTTGCAATCTCCTTTATTCATATTTTGTTGCTGGATTTTCAAATTCCTCTAATCTTCTTTGGTAATTTTCTATTGCAATATCTTCAAATGCTATTGTGTCTTTGACATTTAATAATCTTAATATGTATTTTGCAAAAAATGGGTTGTTTACTAAAATTGGGCCTAGAATATATGTTCCAAAGCAATTGTTTAATCTGATTCCTTCGAACTTATTTTCTTTATTTATTCCGTCACCTCTAATTGTTTCAAATGCATAATATTCTTGATTATCTCCATAAGTCATACTAAATTGTGCTTTAAATCCTAAAATTTTGGTTTTTTTGCCTTTTTCAATTTCCATTTCACCTAAATACATTTTGCTATATCTATGCATCATATCTCTTTTTGAATATAGGTCCATTATGCCTAATCCTTTGACTTTAGTTCCATCTTCATTTTCAATGTATTTTCCTAGTATTTCAAATGCATTTCCTGTAAATAGCATTACTGTATTTTTATTTATTAATTCTTCCAAACTTGCTTTATATGGTTCTAGCTTTTTTATGACTTCTTCTTGTGTGCGTTCAGTCATTGGTGCTAAATATAACATGTCTATATTTTGTGTTACAAATGCTGGTTCATCTGTAAAGTTTGTATTAATTATTTCTACATCTTTTATTGATTGTTCTAATAATTTTATATTGAACATATCTCCAAATAGATTACATGTTTCTGGGTATAATACTTCGATTTTAGTCATTTGCATTACCTCCCTCTATTCTTTGTAAAATTATATCTCTTGCATTTCTTTGTAAATCGCCATTATATATATCATATAGAATATATATTTCATTAGCGTCTTCTATGTCTACATGTTGGCCTACTTGATTTACATCAAAATCATATACTAATTTTTCTTTTGGTACACCTGCTAATAATAATCTTAGATAGAAATCTTCTGATCTCTTTCCTCCTATTACTATTTTGGTTATATGTTTTGCATTTAAAAATTCAAAGTCTGCATCATACATCCATGTTGAGTTTTCTGATGAATCTTTTGCATCATATTTATCGTCCAATAATAGAATGATTTGTTTATTGGTCTTGTCCCTATTTAAAAAGTCGAAGATACATGATAATGCTACTGGATTTTGCCCTTTACATAGATTTCCTATTATCTTAATGCCGTTTTTCTCTACTTCATTATATCTTGATTCTACAATATGTAGGTTATTTATTTGTGATTGAATATCTTTTGTTGATATTCCCAATGTGTATAATGCAGTGATTACTGCAATTTCATTGTAAATATTGAATATTTGGCTTGAGAATAATTTAAATTCTTCCTCTTTATTATCAACTTTTACAATGATTTTTTGATTTTTGAAATCTATTGTTTTTATTGATATATCTGCTGTTGGTGATTTAAAATCACAGTTTGGACAATAACAATTTCCTATGTGATGATATCTTACATAGTTATATTCTAGTTTGGTTCCACATTTTGGACATATTCTTTGATCATTTATTAAATTTACTGATTTGTTTAAGTCAAATGGTTGCTTATCAATTGCAAAGAACACTCTTGAATTAGATTTACTTCCAAGTCTTGAGCTTATTGGATCATCTGCATTTAATATTAATATTGTATCTTCTGGCAATCCTTTGTTTATTATGCTTGATATGAATTCTGGATGTGCATTTCTCTTTATTGAGTCTCTGAATAAATTTGTACATAAAACGTATGTTGGTTTTATGTATGGATATATTTTTATTGATGATCTTTCATCTACTTCAAATACTGCAATATCAAATTTTGCTTTATTTGATATTGTTGTTCCTTTTACTAAACTGCTTGCTATTCCTGCATCTATATTTGATCCAAAATTATTGTCTAGTACTTTATATCCCAAGCCTGTTAATGAATCTATTATTAAATTGTTTGTTGTTGTTTTTCCATTTGTTCCTGTTACACAGATTATTTTTTTAGGTTTTGCTATTCTTCCTAAAAAGTCTGGGCAGATATTTATTGCTAATCTTCCTGGGAATTGTGATGCATTTCTTCCTAATAATCTTATTACTGTATATGATATTTTTGATAATATTAATGCTATATAAAAACGAAACATGTTTTCTCCTTCTTATGTATGTAAAAACGCTTCGAGCAGAATATACTCGAAGCGATTTCTACTATATTTATTATTAATAGTTTTCTGCTTTAATTTCAAAGAATGATTTTGGATGTGCACATACTGGGCATACTTCTGGAGCATATTTTCCAATTACAATATGTCCACAATTTCTACATTTCCAGATTCTTTCGTCATCTCTTGAGAATACAATTCCTTCTTCGATATTTTCTAATAATTTTTTATATCTTGCTTCATGTTCTTTCTCAATTTTTCCAACTTCTCTGAATAAGAATGCGATTTTTGTAAATCCTTCTTCTTCTGCTGTTTTTGCAAAACTTTCATACATGTCTGTCCATTCATAGTTTTCGCCTGCTGCAGCATCTTTTAAGTTTGCTGTTGTTTCTGGCATTTCATTATTATGTAATAATTTGAACCAAATTTTTGCATGTTCTTTTTCATTTAGTGATGTTTCTTCAAATATACTTCCAATTTGTTCATAACCATCTTTTTTAGCTTTACTTGCATAATATTGATATTTTGTTGCAGCTTGTGATTCTCCTGCAAATGCTTTCTTTAAACATTCTTCTGTTTTTGTTCCTTTTAATTCCATTATATAATTCCTCCTTATGTTTTAATTTAATTTATTTCCACAGAATGGGCAGAATTTTGCTTCTGCTGGTACTTCTTTACCACATTCTGTACAGAATTTTTTTGCACTTACTTGTGCGTTTACACCTTCTGGAGCTGGCGTTGATACAACTGTATCAACTACTGGTTGTTCTGCAACTGGTGCTACTGTACTTTCTGCATTAGCTACTGTATTTTCTGTATTTGCTACTGAAGCTTCTGCAGTTTGTGCTGGAGCAGTAGTTGCTTGTGGTTGCTCTTGAACTGGTGCTTGTTGTTGTGCTTGAGGTTGTGTTTGATATGGATCATATTGAGCAGCTTGTGTTGGTTGTGTTGGTTGTACTGGCATTCCTCCTGTGAAGTTATTCATCATTCCTAGTCCCATAAATCCTGCTGTTGCACCATTCGCATTTTCTGCTGCTTTTTCCAAAGCATTCGCATAAGATGATGCAATTTTGCCTTGTTGTAATTGTGAGTTTGATGCCATTTCATAATTATCAATTTTCTTTTGAGAATCTTCGTCTAATGATACTGATTCAATTGCGAAACTTAATAATTGTAATCCTCTATCTCTTATTGGTTGGTCAAATACTCTTTCTGATAAAACATGCATAATTTCATCTGTTTGACTTGGCAATTCTAATACTGGTACTTTATATTTTGAGGTACCTAATTCATTTAAGACATTTTGAAGTGCTGCCATAACTTCTGATTGCATTTGTTTAATTATATCATCACGTCTATATTCATCACGTGTTCCTGCTAATCTGTTCATAAATAATCCAAAGTCTAATACTTTGAATGTGTATGTTCCATAGCAACGAATTCTAACACTATAAGGTGCTACTGTACCTGTTAATAGCATTACTGGATGTGACCAATCTTGAAATGGAACTGGTGTTGCTGTTCCGAATTTATTATTAATTATTTCTTTAATATTAAAGAATAATACATATTGTTCTTTTGCTGATTGTCCATTATAGGTAAATCTTGCAAACATTTCTTTAAATGTATTTTTAAATTGACCTGCAAAGAATGATGGTGTTGATGATTCATCAAATTTATAAACACCTTCTTCTGCTGTTGCATCAATTACTTTACCATTATCTACAATGACTGCACATTGTCCTGGTTGTACTATAATAGTTGATCCTGCTGAAATTACATTTGTTGGTGTTGAAACTTTTTTCATTAAAATTTCATTACCTAAATCCTCACAACGAATGGCTTCTTTCCATTGATCATGTAATGTGCTTCCTATTGCACCAACTGCTGCTCTAATTAATCCCATAATTTCCTCCTTAATTTTCAATACTATCTATTGAATTCATAATCTTTTGCACACAACTAGTTTATTCTAAATTATTAAATAAGTCAAGATTTATGAACCTTTTTATTTATTTTTTAATATAACAAATCCAGCATTTTTCATGCTGGATTCGTATTTATTTTATGATATTTTACTTAAGTTCGATAATACCCAACCATAGTCTGTTGTTGTTATTACACTTCCGCAATATGGGCATTTTCCTGATGATGTTATTGTTGTTGGTGCTCCACAGTTTGGACAGTTTGTTATCTTTGTTTCTCCTGTTGCTACATTTGTTTTATTTCCTGTTGTTCTTGAGAATGTTAATCTGTATGTTCCGTAATCTTCTTCATTTGGATCACCTATTACAATTTGTTTTGTTTTAGAATCAATAATGTAATCTATTTGTTTAACATCTAAGTCTATTTCTAAAATATCTTTTAAAATCTAAAGATTTCTTGTCAGTCATTTTTTTCATCCTCCCATCAAATAGATAAAATTTAACAATTCATTTATTATATCTTCTTACAACTTTTTATTAATTTACTTTTTTAAATATTATCATAATTTCAGGGAAGTTTCAATAAAAAACTAATATTTTCAAGATATCTTTGATAAATAAAAAAGTGTAATTCAGTTAAATACTGTTTTACACTTTTTAACAATTTTACTATTCAAATTTAAACTAACGAGTTAAGTAAAGTAATAGAGAACAAATTATAAATAATGTAGCAACCACTTCTGTTGCTTTTGCCAAAGGTCCTCCATCTTTATTTATTCCAAATATAGTATTTGAAGCTCCTAGCCCCATACTTGCAGTCATTCCATGACTTCTATCAGGTTGTATTAAAACTAAAATTATTAATATAAATGCTGATAAAAACAATAAAATATTTAATAATGTTGACATAGCTCCTCCTTTTAGATTTTTATTTAACAGAAAAATTATAACATGTTAAACATCTTTTTTCAATAAATAATAAATAAACTTGATTTATATATAAAAAAAATTATATAATAAATAAAATTTCTATGTTTTAACAAGGAGGGAATATGGCTTTTTTTTGTTTAATAGTGCTTACATATTTTATAGGAGCAATTCCAAGTGGAGTATGGATAGGAAAAGCTTTTAAAGGTATTGATGTAAGAGATTATGGAAGTAAAAATAGTGGTGCTACAAATTCATATAGAGTTTTGGGAGCAAAATTAGGTATAGCTGTTTTAATAATGGATGTTCTAAAAGGTTTTATCCCACTTTATATTGCTAGTAAATTTAACTTAAAATATAATGATTTAGTTATACTAGGTCTAGTTGCAATCTTGGCTCATACATTTTCTTGCTTTATATCTTTTAAAGGTGGAAAAGGAGTAGCAACAAGCTTAGGGGTATTTTTATTTTTAATACCAGTTATAACTTTAATATTATTAGTAATTTTTATCTTAGTTGCTTATTTTACTAGATATATTTCATTGGCATCTATAACAGCAGCTTTTTTATTACCAATTTTTACTTTTTTCACTCATAGAGATTCATATTTATTTGCTTTATCAGTTATAATAGCAATCTTTGTTATATATAGACATAAAACAAATATTTCAAGATTACTTAGTGGAACAGAAAATAAATTCAAATTTTAATATATTGGAGGAATAAAATGCATATTAAAGTCAATAGACAAAATTTCTTATCAGCAATTAGAACAGTTGAAAAATCAGTAAAGGAAAATAAAATAAAACCAATACTTTCTTGTATTTATGCAAAAGTCAAGGAAAATAAAATATATTTTACAGGAACAAATTTAGATACAACTATAAAAACTTCTATTGATGTAAATGAAGTTATAAGAGAAGGAGAAATAGCCTTTTCTTATTCTATAATAGATGAATATTTAAAAGAAATAAAAGATGAATTTGTTGTTTTAAGAGTTGAAAATGGAAATATTTTATTTATTGAAACAGAAGATTCCACAACAGAATATGATGTACACAGTGCAGAGGACTATCCTAATACCTTTGAAAATGTTGTTCTTAATGAAAATAATTTTAAATTTGAAATGCCTAGTCAAGAATTAGTAAATATATTTGAAAAAGTTTTATTTTCAGCTGATACACCTGATAATATTGCTATGAATTGTATTAGAATTGAAAGTATTTTAAAACATTTACATTTTGTATCAACTAATACTTATCGTTTAACTTTCTTAAAAAAGAATATAGATAAGGATATTCCAGATTTTTCAGTTAGTGTTCCAGCTGATACAATTTCATCAATTATTAAAATTATAAAAGGTTTGGACAATGAAGTAATAAAAGTATATAAAGAAGAAGCTCATTTATATTTCCAATACAAAGACACTATGATAATAACAAAGTTAATTGAATTGAGATTCCCTAACTATGCTGAAATATTATCAAATATATCTTATGATAAAAAATTATATATAAATAATGAAAAATTAACTAATCTTTTGAAAAGAATTTTAATTTTTTCAAGAAGTAATTCAGAATCTAAATATTCATCAACTTATGAATTTAAACATAATGAAGAAAATAAAAATAAAATGTCTATTTCTGCTTTAAATGAGATTGCCAGAATAAATGAAGAATTAGATGTAAATTTTGAAGGAGAGGACTTAAAAATATCTTTAAATTCTAAATATTTATTAGAGTTTATTCAAAATATTCCAAAAGAAAAAGAATTAGTTTTAGAATTTATGTATTCCAATTCAGCAGTAAAAGTGTATGAAAAAGATAATGATGAATATATTTATATATTAATGCCATTAGCATTAAGAGAGTAGCAAACTACTCTCTTTTATTTTTTTTACTTATTCTCCATGGTATTCTCTTGCTTTAGGTGGTTTATAGTCTGCAATAAATTTTTCTATTTTTTCAAATGAATCAGTAAATAAAATTTTATCTCTTGCTTCCTTTTTCATATATCCTTTTTCAACCATTAAATCATAAAAATCTCTGATATGATTATAATAATTATCAAAATTAAAAAATATACAAGGACAAGGGTGTAAAGCAAGAACTGCCCAAGAAACAACCTCTGTTATCTCTTCCAAAGTTCCTGGTCCTCCTGGTAGAGCTATGAAAATATCAGCTAAATCTGCCATTTTCTTTTTTCTTTCAGACATAGTATCAACTTTTATAAGTTTTGTTATTCCTTCATGAGCAACTTCTCTTTCTGATAAGAAATGAGTTATAATTCCTGTAACCTTTCCTCCATTTTCAAGAACAGAATCAGCAATCAATCCCATTAAACCTGATTTTCCTCCACCATATACTAGATTATAGTTATTCTTTCCTATCCATTCTCCAAGTTTTTTAGTTACTTCTTGGTATCCTTCATCATTTCCAAAAGAAGCACCACAATAAACTGTAACATTTTTCTTTCTCATCTATTCCCTCCATTTAATAAAATTCTATTTTTACATTATAACTGACTAAAAAAATAAAAGCAAACTAAAACATATTTGGTAATAAACCTAAAACTGAAAATATCAATGTATATTTTATATTCTGCATTACTTCCTTAGAAGTTTTATCTTTATATTTATACTTATTATCAAATATTCTTAAAATAATAGCAATAATATTTATACTTATATATGCATAAGTAAAAGCAATAATATCTGTTTTATCATAAGTTCCTATTGGTGTTCCATGTCCTCCATAGTATTTTTGGATAAATTCTCCACCTACAACAAAAAGATATATGAATAAAAACCAAAAAAAATGAAGAAGGTATTTTTTTCTAGCAATTAAAAAAACTGCTCCTGTTGAAAAAAGCCATAATCCATCTGGAAGTGAATATATTACCCAAGTTGGAAATAATTTTCTATATAAAGTTGCTGCCTCTCTTGCTAGAAGAACATATCCATTTATATTTAAAAAATGTATAAAGTTAAAGTAAAAAAGATTTTTACTTCTATACAAAAGATATATTATAACTCCTAAAAGCAGAGGTAAAAATACTAATAAAAATTTAATTTTTTTCATTTTATTGCCTCACTTATTTATTTAGTAATAGGTTATAGCTTTATTAAAAAAATGTCAATAAAAAATTAATTTTATTAATATAAACTTTTATTTTTTGTGCTATAATTTAAAATAGTTATGATTTTATAAAGTGGAATTTTTAATAAAAGGTGGTTTGTATGAATAGTAAGTTAAATGGAATTATTTTATGTTTAATCCTTGCTTTACCTGCTTGGAAGTTAGGTAAAGAATTTCCAGTTGTTGGTGGACCAGTATTTGGAATTATTATTGGAGTTATTGTTGCTCTTATACTAAAAAATAGAGCCAAATTTGATACAGGAATAAGTTTTGTTTCTAAAAAAGTTTTACAATATGCTGTTATTCTTTTAGGCTTTGGTTTAAATTTACAAACAGTTATTTCAGTAGGAAGTAGCTCTTTACCAATAATCATTTCTACCATCAGTACATCATTGATAGTTGCCTATATTTTAGCAAAAGTTATAAATATTCCCACTAAGATTGCAACTCTTATAGGCGTAGGTTCTTCTATATGTGGAGGCTCTGCTATTGCAGCAACTGCACCAGTTATAGATGCACATGATGATGAAATTGCTCAAGCTATATCTGTAATTTTTTTATTTAATGTTATTGCAGCATTAATTTTTCCAACTCTTGGAGATATGTTAAATTTTTCTAATAAAGGTTTTGCACTTTTTGCAGGTACTGCTGTGAATGACACATCATCTGTTACAGCAGCAGCTTCAGCTTGGGATAGTATACACAATACAGGAACACAAGTTTTAGATTCTGCTACAATAGTAAAACTTACAAGAACACTTGCTATAATACCAATCACATTATTTTTAGCAGTTTATAATTCTAAAAAAAATTCAAATACTAAAAATTTTTCATTGAAAAAAATCTTTCCAATGTTTATAGTATATTTTATTTTAGCCTCAATTATTACCACAATTTGTAATTATTTTATAGAAGTTGGAATTATTACTGAAAATATTTCTATGATAATAAATAATATTTTTTCTTTCTTAAAACATTTAAGTAAATTTTTTATAATTATGGCTATGGTTGCTATTGGGTTAAACACTAACATAAAAAAACTTATATATTCTGGTGCAAAACCTTTGACACTTGGTTTTTGTTGCTGGCTTGCAATTAGTTTAGTTAGTATAGGTTTACAAAAAATTCTTGGAATATTTTAGGTAGGAGATTTTTATATGAACTCTATAAATATAATTAATTTAATACTAACAATAATTATAGCAATTTTAGGAGGCTATTTAGCTGATAAAAAGAAAGTTCCTGCCGCATATATGTTAGGAGCCTTATTTTTGGTCGCTATTTTTAATGTGCTTTTTAACAGAGCTTTTTTTCCAACTTATTTTAAATTTATAACTCAAATTGCAACTGGAACATTTATAGGTTCTAAATTTCGTTCAGAAGATATAAAAATGTTAAAAAAAGTTATTATTCCTGGAATGACCATGGTTATATTGATGATAGCTTTTAGTTTTTTACTTTCATATCTAATGTCAACCTTTTTAGGAATAGATAGTCTTACTTCCTTTTTTGCAACTGCCCCTGGTGGTATTATGGATATTTCTCTTATTGCCTATGATTTTAAGGCAAATACCTCACAGGTTGCACTATTGCAACTTATTAGATTGATTTCAGTTATTGCTTTTGTTCCATTTTTTACAAAAAAATGTTATGACAGAAATAATAAAAAAAATGTTAGTTTTGAACAAGAAATAAAAAATGAAATTAAAGAAGAAGAAAAAATTGAAAATAAAAATGAAAAATCTTTACTTTTTACTATTATTATTGGAATAATTGGAGGAGTAATAGGTTATTTTACTCATTTACCTGCTGGAACTATGAGTTGTTCTATGGCTTTGGTTGCATATTTCAATGTAAAAACTCATAGAGCATATATGCCTTTAACACTTAGAAAAATTATTCAATCTTTTGGAGGAGCTTTAATCGGAGCTAAGGTTACATTAACTGATGTAATTGCTTTAAAAGATTTAGTTTTACCTATTATTTTAATAATTATTGGATTTTGCTTGATGAATGTTTTAGTAGGTTTCTTTTTGTATAAGACAACTAAGTTTTCTTTATCTACTGCTTTACTTTCTGCTTCCCCTGGTGGAATGTCAGATATTTCTTTAATGGCAGAAGATTTAGGTGCAAATGGTCCACAGGTTGCTTCTATGCAATTTTTAAGAGCTATATTTATTGTTGGAGTTTATCCAATTATAATTAAAATTTTATTTACTTAAAAAAAGTCCTCTTAAATAGAAGAGGACTTTTGTTTCATTTAAAGTAATTACTATTTAATAATGACAATATTTGAAGCTTGAGGACCTTTTTGTCCTTCAGTAATTTCAAATTCTACTTCTTGTCCTTCAAATAATTCTTTAAATCCTTCTTTTTGAATTTGAGAGAAGTGTGCAAAAACATCTTTTCCATCTTCTCCTGTGATAAATCCAAATCCTTTTTCTTTGTTAAACCATTTTACAGTACCTTTCATCTGTAATACCTCCATAAATAAAAATTGTTGAATGATGAAGTAACTAACTAACATAAATGAATATATCTATAAAAGCATATAGAAATTTAATATTAGAAAATGGAACTAATAAAGAATCATTTATCACAATACTAAAAAAATAATTCACAGGTAATAAAGTTACATCTCATTTTCAAAGCTATTATACTATAAAAATTTTAAAATGTATACTATTTTTTTTATTTTTTTTTAAAATTTAAACAGTTCTTTTAAAAAATAACAAGGATAGTATAAAAAAGTCTTTATATAAAAAGATTTTTTTAG
>ERZ772955.1068-NODE-1068-length-18508-cov-3.479651_pt1 | contig 18508 bp, 17 predicted proteins | sample MGYA00511133_ERZ772955 | MGnify/ENA primary metagenome ERZ772955 (study PRJEB29015, sample SAMEA2737914) | human oral metagenome | biome: human oral; feature: human-associated habitat; material: dental | place: China | collected 2149 ... | reverse complement strand
GAGCGTCAAGGCCGGCGATCCGCTGGTCATCGTCGGCTAAGCTGTACGAATGGAACTGCCGCACGCACCCGCGTGCGGCAGTTTTTCAATAAAAAGATTCTTGAAAGTTAGCGTGAAAGTCCAAGAGGTCAAGCTGAAGGCGCAGATCGATGGGATACACTGCTGTAAGGGCGGTGTACAATGTTTAAGAAGCGGGCATTTGTGCTTGTTTATCTGTGCTGCTTTTATGAGTAGGAGGAGGAATACGTGGCGATTTTACATACGAAGGAATCTGCCTTAGCGAAAACGAAGCAGAGGAATTTCTTTCTGGCTGCATTTTTTTATGGCATTGCAGGAATCGGGTGGCTTTGGTGGGTAAATAATATTCTTTTCGTGCATCGTATATTGTCTTTTAATACAGTAGTGCCAATCTTCGTGGTTTTCGGTGGTGCAGGGTGGCTGGGCAGGCATTTTTGGCGCAACTACCGAAAATCTGCATCGGGAGACAAGGGCGTGGAACGTGCGCTCGATGTTTTGCAGCGTCTGCCGGATGACTATGAGGTGTTTAGCAATGTCGTGGTCATGGGACGCTACTGCTCTATTGTTGTTGTTGGCAGAAATGGCGTTTTCATCGTTCAAGTGAAGAATCATAACGGAAGGATTGCACCAAGCAGGGGAAAAGATTGGGTGCAGGAGAAGACTGGCCGAGGCGGAACAGATTATGCGGCGACTTTGCGCAATCCCGTCATACAGTTGAAAGGTCAGATTCATGCAATGGCTCAGTTTCTCAAACAAGAGGGAATTCGTGTTTGGGTTGACGGCATGGTTTATTTTACAAATCCCGATGTGATTCTTCGCGATTGCTCTGCTGAGGTTACGGATAATGGGAACACGATTCTCGATTTTATCACAAATTATGCAGCGCGTCATGTGTTGAGAGATGACGAAGTAACGCGAATTTCGACCTGGCTGCAGCGTGCTGGTAAAGTTTAGCATGAAATCAAAGAAATCGAGCCGAAGTCTAGAATGATTGGCTAGGTTTCTGTAAGGTGAGAGGTACTGAACAACGATTTGGAAAATGCCCAACTCTTGCAGTGACATTGATACTGGAAAAGGCAGTAGAACCATTGCCCCTTTTCCTGCTTCATGCTATACTGTAAGAGAAATCCGCGCCGCATCAGCAATGACAAGGCTTGAAACGCATTTTTTCAAGAGGTCGCAGCAGGAAAGGGACAAAGAAGTAATCCGCGCTGCAAACAGCATCTTGAAGCCGCGTAAGATCAAGGCTTGTAAACCGAGATTTCAGAACACGAACCCCGAAAGGGGACGGAAACAAACATCTTCCCACTATCAACCGCAGCATGTGCTGTGATTTCAGAACACGAACCCCGAAAGGGGACGGAAACGAAACATACCCGCGAAACGTTGACGTATGGTGCTCAATTTCAGAACACGAACCCCGAAAGGGGACGGAAACGCCAAAGATGGCCTCTATTGCTTCCTCGACCGTTGGAATTTCAGAACACGAACCCCGAAAGGGGACGGAAACAAAAGGGTTATATCCCTTCGTTTAAGCATGCGACGAAATTTCAGAACACGAACCCCGAAAGGGGACGGAAACCGTCAACCCATGCGCATACCGCCATGTTTGGGACGCATTTCAGAACACGAACCCCGAAAGGGGACGGAAACTGTACTCCACCACCCACGAATACGGGATTCTCCTGCGGATTTCGGAACACGAACCCCGAAAGGGGACGGAAACCAGCCGACGGATTTGCGTCCGTCCAGTCTGCCAAGACATTTCAGAACACGAACCCCGAAAGGGGACGGAAACTCCATGCAATCCCCTCACTTTCGCCTTGCATTCTTTATTTCAGAACACGAACCCCGAAAGGGGACGGAAACGAAATCTTATGGAGTTTATCAGGTACAACCTTCCATAATTTCAGAACACGAACCCCGAAAGGGGATGGAAACTTTCTTAAAGGTAGGAAAAATTTAAAAATATTTTGTTAAAAGATTGATAAATATTATGGATTTATTCTAAAAATATTGTTTTTATTAAAATCAAGAGTCTTTTTCTGAGAGAAAGCAATATTTATTATATAATAGCGTTATAAAATTAGAAACGAAAGGTTGTGGATAATAATGTTGAAAAAAATCTCTTTTTTGATTATCTGTCTTATTTTATTTTCTTCGCATGGTGGTTTTGCAAAAGAACCTTGGAGTGCGACACAAAAGAATCCTAGTTACGAAAAACACTTTAATACAATTCGTGCAAAATTAACGGATAAGGAAAAACAAGAACAATATCGAGAAATTCAAAGAACTGTTGTAAAAGCAAATCCCGACCTTTTAAATTTTAAGGACGGTATTCATCATACATGGTTAAAACCTCTGATTCTTGACCAACGAGGTGGAAACCGCTCTTCGGCTTACTATTCTGATGGCACAATCACTATCTTTGACGATATTATGAATGATAAACTGGATTACGATTTCTATATTGGCGGTATTGACGAGAAAACAAATCACATTCCCACGAAAAACGAATCCGATGTTTATGGTCGTTCCATGGTTGCTTGGACAATCGCCCATGAAACTGGTCATTACCTTCAAGAGACAAGAAATGAGTTCAAATATAATAGAAACATTGAAATGGACGCTGATATGAGAGCGAACTATCTTCTTATGAATACAAGGGATTATTCCTTTGGCGTGGCTTATGTTGGGTTTAAACAATTACATGAAAAATATGATTATTCCGAAGAAGTAAATAAATCTGAAGAAGAACAACATCCCGATTCCAGTATTCGTATGAAAGCTATTCTTAATATGATTGAAAAACTAAGTAATGGAAGGATCCATACAAATGAACGTAGCCCTAATATTTTCAGTGTAGATGGCATAAGTTGTGTTGCTCCCCCCATTGAAGGAGAGACAAGTGCAATTGTTCGTGCTCTTTATGCACAAGGAAATATTGCTTATGCCATGGCTAAAGGTATTTGGAGTTTAGATAATATTTATATCAAAACAGAAAATGAAATTTTCCACAATAAGAAAGACCGTCTCGTTCTTGTCGTAAAGGATAATAATGCTTATGGATATAAGATTATTGATAAGTTCGATCTTACTACAGAGGACGCTGAAGATATGCTGAAAAATTCTAATTATGATACGAATGAGCGAGTCTATTTTTATGAAATATTATCTAAGCTAATTGAAGATGCAAAAAAATAAAAAGGGGGGCTGTCGCACATAAATCATGTGCGACAGCTTTTTTCATGCACAAAAAAAGCCTCCACCCTAGCAAAAGGGCGGAGGCAGGTGTAAAATAGATTCATGCAAAAAAACTAATTTTACAACCAGATTATACCGCATGGGGCGAAACTTATCAACCCTGCCTGCCCCTGAATTTTGAAATGCAGATTCCCAAGAATGACCCAGTTCGCCTGCTGCGCCAGTGTATCGGAGGGATGAATCTGACCGCGCTCTATCGCACCTATGGACGTATCGACAAAAAGCTGGCGTCCCCCAGGCAACTGCTCGCCATTCTCATCTATTCCGGCATGAACCATCTCGTCAGCTCCCGAAGAATCGAGACGGCTTGTCGGTGCGACGTGAACTTCCTCTATCTTTTGGAGGGAAAACCCGCGCCCGATCACGCAACCATCTCGCGCTTTCGCTCAAAACACCTGGCATCTTGCATCAAGGAACTGTTCGCGCAAATGGACATCCTCCTGCAAACGCTCGGCGTCATATCGCTTGAGCACATCTTCATCGACGGAACCAAGATCGAGTCTGTCGCCAACAAATACAAGTTCGTCTGGAAGAAGACCGTCCTGAAAAATCAAGCGAAACTGCTGGAAAAACTGCTCGTCTTCATCGAGCAAGCAGAACATCAGCTATCCATATCCGTCCGACATGGAAAGGATCTCCGCTTGCGCCACCTCAAGAAAATGCGAAAGCAGCTGAAACGTCTGCAGAAAAAGCAAGGCCTCGTCTTCGTGCATGGGAGCGGACGGCGAAAAAGCGTGCTGCAAAAGGCGTTGGAGAAACTGGACGAGTTCATCGCTCGCTGGAAAGACTACCAGAAAAAGCTCCGCATCATGGGCACGCGCAACAGCTTTGCCAAGACGGATCACGATGCGACCTTCATGCGAATGAAGGAAGATGCAATGAAGAACGGACAACTGAAACCAGCCTACAACATCCAATGCGGCGTCGATGCAGAATTCATCACATGGGCAACGGTGGGGCCGCAACCGACGGACACCGCAACGCTCGTCTCGTTCCTAGAGGATTTCCATGCACATGTGAAGGAACGCTATGCCAAGGTCATTGCCGACGCCGGATATGAAAGCGAAGAAAACTACGTCTATCTCAAGGCTAACGGGCAGGCGGCCTACATCAAGCCGAACAACTACGAGCGAGCAAAGACCCGCGCTTGGAAGAATGACATCGGGCGTTTCGAGAACATGACCTATCTCAGCGACGAAGACGCCTATCTCTGTGCCAACGGCAGGAAACTCAAGGTTACGGGCACGAAGACGGTGAGAAACAAGACCGGCTATACGAGCGTCAAGACCTGCTACACGGCAGAAGATTGCAACGGCTGTGAAAGGAAAGCTGAGTGCATACGGAGCAGATCAAAACTGCCGTTAGAAGAGCGGACGAAGAGCTTGGAAGTGGCGAAAACATTCCATGAGGAACGAGCGGCCTCGAAGGCGCGACTGACATCGGATGAAGGAATACGGCTGAGAGTCAATCGAAGCATCCAAGCGGAAGGCGCTTTTGCCAACATCAAGGCGGACATGGGCTTTCGCCGCTTCCTCAGCCGGGGCAATGCCAATGTGCTTGTGGAAACGATGCTTCTGGCGATGGCACATAACTTCGGGAAACCGCATCAAAAGATCCAACGAGGATGCGGCGGGCAACATCTCTTCCCAGTAGACGTTGCAGCATAAAAATACGCAGGAAAAAAGTTGGCATGGCACAGCGTTCTTTCCTGCGCATTTTTTTCGAGATTCTTTTCATCGAAATGAATATTTGATTCACGCAATAAAAAAGAGAGGCTGTGCATAAGTCAAATTCGACTCATGCGACAGCCCCTTTCGTACGCGGGAAGAGGGCTGCCGCCTGAAGCTAGTCCGACCTATGCGATAGCCCCTCCATGCGCACCTGGACTTCCTCCTCTTTCCCCGTGCTTACAAAATCTCGAGTCCCTAAGCCTTCTTGCATCGGCCTCACGCTTTTTCCTGGTTTCCTTCAAGCCGCGCAAGGAACGTGACCAACAAGGGACAAAGGATCGATGTCACGATGATGGCGGCAGAAACCTGCGCCGTGGCGACATCGCTCAGCTGCGTCGTGATGACGCCAGCGGCAGCAAGTGCTGCAGGCGTAGCTGCCGCGTTCCCCGCCGTCGTGCCGATTGCCGCTCCGATCGCCGGCCGATCGATGCGGAGCAATTTATAGGCGAGATAGCCAGCCAGACCTGTGATTAACGTGCAAAGAATGCCCATGATGATCCCTGGCAGCCCCGCTACGACGAAAGACGCCAAGGTCAGATTCGCGCCCAATGGAAACGCAAAAAACGGAATCAGCATCGAAGCGCCCGGCTTGCAGAATTCCTTTATATCCGCATCAAGATTGCCCAAGATGATGCCCGCCAAAATCGGTATCAAACAACCGATCAAAGTATTGATCGGCACAACATAGCCTGCCGCACCCAACGCCAACATGGTAAAGAATGGTCCGTCATTCAGCGCCAAAATGGATACGCCGCCCACATCCGTCGCATCGCCGTACTCCCCGGCCAACGCCGCATAGAGGCCGCCGTTGGAGTTAGCGAATGCCGCGATGACAGCGATCGATGTGACTCCCATGAACCCAGCCTCACCAAAAACACGTCCGACAAAGAGTCCGCAAGCAATGCCTACAAGCACTTTCACTGCTGTCAGAACACATCCCTTGTAAACGGTAGCGCCCGCCTCCTTCAAGCTTATGGTCGTCCCATTGCAAAAGAGGAATACGGCCAAGATCGGTATCGCGCCAGTCTTCCACAAATGCGTGGTGAATGTCCCTTTGAAATAATCAAAGAACTCTGGCCAGATCGTATTCATCAATACGCCCAGGATCAAAGGAATGATCATCATCCCTCCAGGAACTTTCTTCACGGACTGCATGATCTTCATCGTGCTTCCCTCCATTCGATAGATAAACCATACACACATCCACCCTCAGAGATCTCGTGCCTCCAAGTCGTTTCCCTCAGTCTTTCCATTCTTTCAACTTCCGTAAAGCGTACAGAATGTCCCCATCGCTGCCAAAAGCTCCTGCCTTCGTGACTGCAGACATACCATCATATGCCCCGCCCAAGATCCGCAGCTTTGGAATGCCGATGGCTATCTCCTCTTGGATGGACGAACCCCGCGCACCGATTCGCTGCAAGAATCCCATCGCCGTATCACCGCCAGTCAGAAAGATTCCCGCGATCTCATTCTTTTCCAGCACGGCTGCGCCAATCTCGCCCAAAAGATTCTGCACATATGTGCCGATCTCCAGAAGCTCCATCCCGCACTTTTTTCCCGCTTGCACCGAACGTTCGATTTCCGTGCGATCATATGAGGCACTGCTGAGCAGGATGACATCCCTCCCCTGGTTCAAGATCTCGCTGCAAGCTTCCACATACGTCTCTCTTTTCGCATCACCATGCAAAAACTCTGGCACAGGCATCGAAACGAGATGAGCACCCGCCTTCTGCGCCGTATGGATCTGGCGTCACGTCACATCGCTCACACTGCCGCAGATTGCAAACGCCGGACGCACCTGACGCAGCGTACGAAGCAGCATGTCCGCAATAGCCGCCGACCCCACCCAGAGAACCCTCTTTCCTGTCGCCATGACCGTACGCACTACCGCCTGCATATCATCATTCGTCTCAGAATCGAAACAGCAGATCCTTGCCTCGCCCAAATGTAACGAACCACGTATCTCAGCCAGACCGTATTGCACCACGTCTTCCTCAAAAACCGCTTGCAGGATCCGCTCCAACCGATCTTCAACAACGGGGCTTTTCGGATCGCAGCCGATCTCCGTCTCCGATACTCGAATACCGTGCAGCCGATGAACTCCCTGCACCGTCGTCCGTCCCAAATCGGGAAATGCCGGGGCGAAAACGATGAGTTCGCTCCGATACAATGCATCCAATGCCGCAATCTCCTCTGCCACATTGCCGCGGAGGGTGGAATCGACCTTTTTTATCACAAAGGAAAATTCAGACAGATCCACGCCTTCCAACATCTCTGTCACCTTGCGGCTCGCCGCCTCTGCTGCAAGGGCGCGGCTTTCTGTATCGAGCACAAGGGAGTCCTCTCCATCGCTCTGTTTCCCATCAAGCAAGACCTTTACCGGCATCCCATAACGTTTCAACTGCACACCTGTATCATTGGCTCCCGTGAAATCATCCGCCACGACCAAGAACCGCTTCCCCATCACCTTCATCTCCTCCGTTCCTGCGCCATCCGCACAGCATAATCGATGGCATTGAGCAGGCTGAGCTCGTCCGCCTGGCCGCTGCCGGCTTGGTCGAATGCCGTTCCATGGTCTACCGACGTGCGAATGATCGGCAATCCCAGCGTAATGTTCACTCCTGCCACAGCCTGCCACTTTTGGTGTGCAGTGTCATAGACGAAACCTTTCACCTTGACAGGGATATGCCCTTGATCATGATACATTGCCACCACGATGTCATACCAGCCACCGATTGCCTTGGAAAACACCGTATCGGGAGGAACAGGTCCTTCGACCGTCATCCCTTCCTCCCGCGCCTCAGCGATTGCTGGAATGATCTCATCGATCTCCTCGCGACCAAAAAGCCCATTTTCGCCGCTGTGCGGATTCAATCCCGCCACACCGATACGCGGCTCCGCAATGCCCAAGCGGCGACAGGCCTCATGCGCGATACGTATGACCTCCAGCACCCTCCCCTCCTTCACTCGCTCGCACGCTTCACGCAGAGAGACATGCGTCGATACATGGACAACACGTAGATTCTCGTGCGCCAGCATCATCGTATAATGCTTAGTTCTTGTATACTCCGCATAAATTTCCGTATGTCCCGAATAATGATGCCCGGCCAGATTGATGGCCTCCTTGTTCAGCGCATTCGTCACCGTCGCATCCACGATCCCCCGTTCGGCCAGATCAATCGCCATGATGACATATTGGAATGCCGCTTCTCCTGCTAGAGCCGAAACCTTTCCATATACCAGCCGATCAGCATCGATCAAGCCGAGATCCAGCACATCTATCGTGCCAGGAACGAACCGGGCTTCATTCACCGACTTGACCATATGGATCTTGCTGTCGTCCACCCCCAGTATTCTCGCGGCTCGCTCCATGACGCATGCATCGCCGATGATGATCGGTCTGGCTCTGTCGTACAGATCCTCATGGCACAACGCTTTGACCGAGATCTCTGGTCCTATGCTGGCCGGATCCCCCATCGTAATCCCAATGATCGGTTTCACACGCTCCTCCTCCTTTCCCAATGCCCAACATCTTCAGCCCTGTCCATGCATTGCCAAACGCATGGCATCCAAATCACAGCAAATCTGCTTTCAAGGCAATCGCGCGAAAGAAACAAGATGAATCCAACCAGCTGCCTTGCGTCATCTTCTTGTTTCGCCTGATTTGTGTGATTTGTGGGATTCTTTAAGAACACTATAACAGTCCCCTCGCTTTTCGTCGTTAAAAAATTCCCATTTTTTCGTTCAATATTGCAACATATCAATATTTCTTTATATAATATCCCTATATCATCAATATCGTTCTTTTTTGAAACATGCGGAGGTATCTATGCGCAAGACCAGAATCCTAGGCATCGCACCTTATGCTGGCTTGAAAAACATGATGGATGTGCTCGCCCTCCAACGAAAAGACATCGAGATGACGACGTATCTGGCAGATCTCGACGCTGCCGATACGCTGCTATCCAGAATCGAGATAGAAAACTACGATGTCATACTATCACGGGGCGGCACTGCGCTCCTGCTGAAGCGGATAGCTCCCATTCCCGTATTCGACATGAAGATTTCCTACTACGACATCCTCAATACCATCAACCTGGCACGCGGCATGCATGTCAAACTGGGCATCGTCGCCTATCCCAGCATCGCAGGACTGGCCAAGCAGCTCTGCGACATATTGAAATACGATATAGAAATCTTCGTGACGCACAGTTGGAACGACACCATTCACGGAATCGGTCAAATGCGCACGCTCGGCATCAAACTCATCATCGGCGACATGAGTGCCTGCCGTTATTCCCGCGAGCATGGAATCTCCAACATGCTCATCACTTCCGGCAGCGAAACCATACGCAACGGCTTGGAACAAATCTCAGAATTCACCCGCTACTATCTCGATACCCACGCTGAAAACCGCCTCCTCCGTGCCAGCCTGAAGGCACGCGGCGAAAGCGTCTTGCTCTTCGACGAAAACCATGCCTTGCTCAACTCCTCAGAAGGCCAGCCCGGCCTTCCCAGTCATGCCGATGTAACGCGCCTTCTCCGCCAACTCCAGCATCAGAATCGAATCGTTGTCGAGAAACGTCTCCGGCATCGCACATGGCACATCTCGGGACAGAAATTCCAAGTTTCTAGGCAAACTTATTTCTGTTTTCACATCGCGCCCAGCCGCCATTCATGCTTCCTTACTGGCAGTATCCAACGCCTCGACGATCAGGAAAACACGTCCAGGCTCTTCACCTGCTTATTCGAAAGCCATGCCTATCGGAAGATCCGCTCAACCATCAACGACAACAAAAATAATCATCGTCCATTCTTCCTCGAAGGTGCTTTCGGTACAGGAAAAGATCGATTGGCGCAAATCATCCACTCGCATCGTGCACCGAACACCTCGCCCATGTTCGCAATCAACTGCAGCACCTTCGGCGAAAAGGAGCTGCACCATCTTGTCGATCATGCGGATTCTCTCTTTTACAACGACGGCTGCACCTTTCACTTCAGAAACTGCGATCTTCTTCCTCCCTCGCTTGCCGATGAACTCATCTCCTTCATTCAAACGACCAATATGACGACTCGGAATATCCTGCTCTTTTCCTGGCAAAAAAAGAATCATGACGGAACACCTCAGTTCCACCATGATTCCATCATCCAGAAGCTGGGCTGCATCTATATCTTCTTGCCCTCCCTCGATTCCCTTATGGACGAACTTCCGAACCTTATCCATATGCACATCAGCGCACTGAACATCAGCACAGGGCTGCAGATTTCAGGAATCGAGCCAGAAGCGGTCAGCCTGCTGCAAGGCTATACATGGAAATACAACCTCGACCAGCTGAAACGAGTCATCGCCGATGCTTTCCACGGCAGTCAGCCCCCCTACATCAAAGCTAGCATCATAGCCGATCTCCTGCGCCAGGAATCCCTTCTGTCGCAAAGCAACGAGCTGGAATCCGCCTTCAAACTCAATCCCGATTGGAGCTTGCGAGACATCACTCAGCAAATCGCCTTGAAGGTCTTGCAAGAAGAACACTTCAATCAATCAAAAGCAGCAAAGCGGCTCAAGATCAGCCGAACGACCCTCTGGCGTCTTTTGAAGCAGAACGGGTGACCTCGCCGATGCCTTCAGCAAACCCCGCCATGAGCTCCCCCACGCGGAAAAGATGCTCCGGCGCCGTCTGCTCCTTCGAATCCTCCATCCGCCTGTGTGCAAGATACGCCATCATCATCGCCCCCATGCTCTCCGCCGCCAACTACGCTTTATTTCGACAAGCAGGGGGGACATCCCCTTTTCATTGCGGGAAAACTCTGAAGATTACATATAATGCAGCCTTTCCTAAAAAAATAACTCTCATCTTAGTTTTTCGTTTCGTGTTCTGCTATTCGAGCATGACCTTCATTTTGATATTTTTCTTATCAATCAAATCGTGACAATGGAATGTCGCACATGCTATGTCAAGTACCATGAAGCCCAGGCGATCAGCTGTCCTTCTATAAGTCGCGTAAACATATCCACAACAAGCTGCTTAGATGATGCTGACGCAAGAGACGGACGCGAAAACAATCTACGCCGATCTGGAAAAGCATCGTAAGATTTAGAAAATATTTCCTGTCCCGAGAAATATTTAGCGTGAGAACTTCTGCTCTAAGACTGAAAAAAGCGCAAAAATCCCCTACTGGTTTGATAGACGGAATTTTATATGGGTGTCGCCGAGAATGTGGCTGCTTCTGGCTGCCATCCCAGTTTTTTCAGCTTCGTTAGATAGCTGTTGATCTTTCGCTCCTTGTTGAATTGGTTGTAATACTCGGCTCCCAAATCGGTGAAGGGGACGCCCTCTTTCAATATGTGGTAGATGACGATCAGCATGGTATGGGCTACGGCTACGGTTGCACGTTTTGCTCCCCGTCGTACGACGAGCCTTTCATATTGCGCGGCCAGGAAGGAGCCGTTCTTTTTGATGGCTGCCCTGGCACATTGGATCAACGTGGTTTTCAATGTGGTGTTCCCTTTGCTGGTCTTGCCGCTATGCCGTTTCCCGGCACTTTCATTGTTCCTCGGGGACAGCCCTGCCCAGCCGGACATCTGCTTCTCCGTTGCAAAGCAGCTCATGTCGAGACCCGTTTCCGCTAGGATGGTTTCCGCGCTCTGCCTCCCGATGCCCGGTATCTCATCAATCTTTTTAGTCGCTTCCTCATATCCGCCAGTGTGACGCTTGACGAGCTTGTCCATTTGGCCAATGCGTTTCGTCATGTCGTCGATATGATCCACGACTTGCAGGATCAGCTGCTTCTGCAATGGCGTAAGGAAGCCGTCCAGCGCTTGCATGACTTCTTCCACTTTGTGCCTCAGTGCTCCATGCAGGCTTTCTTCCACTTCTTCTTTCTGCAATGGCTCATCCTTTTGGAGCAGCTTGCCGCAAAATCGGTTAGTTCTATCCGCCCTCCTCGAAAAGACATTCACCGAACCACTGAAAAAATAAAGCATAATAGAGGACATCAAAAAAGCACTGTGAAAATACGCACAGTGCTTTTCTGTTCTGTTCTACTGCACAGCCGTCAGCAATTTGGCAAAATCGGTCTTGAACTGCTTCATATCTGCGACGGACGTGATGATAGAAGCGAAGCACAGCTAAACCATGCTTGCCGGCAAGATACAGATCCTATTCCCCTTCCACCAAAGCGCCGTCCACATACGTTTCGATATGAAGTCCCTCGATCGCACGAAGTTCGCGGTCGTCGATTACATAGTCTTCCCAGTGCTTCGGCACATCCACGCCTTCTTTTTTTCGCACCGCAACGCTTCGATGCACCTTTGCGCTCGATGCTTTGCCAGTCTTATTGTTGTGCTCGATCCAGTAGAACAGGCTCAGTTCCATGCTGCCCTCGGGGCGCGCAGACGAGGCGTCATTTTCAAAGATCGTACAAAGCGCCTCCTTGACCTTCTTTGCATCATCCTCGCTGAAACCAGTGCTCTCCGCCAGCTGCACGTTGATGCTGCCCTGGAACTTGTAGACGCCGAAATCCACGCGATACTTCATGCCCATCGTATCCGAGCCCTTCTTGTCGCCCGGCTCATTGTTGACGCTCTTCGTGATCTGCACTCCCGTGACGGCAACGGGATCAAGGCTGACCGCCGTATGAATGCTCACAGGGCCGCGCACGCCGACAGAAACAGCGTCAATACCTTTCTTCTTCTCATCTTTGAATGCCAGCACCTGGCCGAAGGTCCGCACATCAATCCATTCTTTGCATGCCGCCTCTCTAAACGACTGCGTACGCCTTGCCTCTTTCGCCTTCATTTCCATGATCTTCTTCGTCGCAGGATTCCCCGCGACGCGCGAGCGGATGCAGTCAAACCCGTCATTGGTGCGGTCATCGGACTGTACGAGGATCTTCTCGCCCGCATCCTGCAGACGGTTACGAATCTTACGCTTGAGGCATACATCAGAGATTTCGCCGTAGCTGTCATAATCCGTGCGCGGCTGGTTTCCATTCAGCGGATCGCCGTTCGGATTGGCGCGCTTGACCGTGATCCAACCGATAAAATCAACTTTCTTTTGCAGTGCAGTCATTATTCCTTCCCCTCCTCTGCCTTGGCGCTCTCTTCCCTCTCCTTTTTCTTCTGCCGCTTCTCTTCTATTTCCTTCTCTATGACGTAGCGCTGGCACGACAAACCCAAAAGGAATTCCACGCCCAGCGGAGCGTTCGAACAAAAATCTTCATCGGCAAAGGTATGGAGAATCTCGTCGATCAGACGCCGCTCTTTTCCCCCGTACTTTTCTCGCTTCTCCTGGTACGGCAGGAGCTTCATCTGCAGATCCTGCCATGTCGACGACGGGCGCGAGGCAAAGCGGTTCATGTAGCGCATCGCATTCGTCGTACGACTGCCCCTTTCCTCCTCCTTGAACGTCGCACGTTCCATCTGATCCGCTGCGGCGAGCAACCTGCCGAACAGATACGAGCGTTCCGTCTTTTCCTTGTCCAATGCCACGGTATATTCCTCCCTTCGCTGATTGAGGCGCTTGCAGATAATGGAGCAGGCGGGTTCCAAAAGCAAATGCTCCCACTCCGGCAGAGGATCGCATACCGCCCTCCTTATGACGCGTTGGAAGGCCATGCGTTCCATATCGATGGGCAGCGGCACGCCCTGCACGATGGAAAAGAAAATGCGGTGCATCTCCATGTCAAGCTGCGAGTTGCTGATCTTCTCCCCGCGATAAGCAGCGATGAGCTTCTTCGGACTCGGAATCCCATAGTAAGCAGGATACCAGCTCTTCCCCTTTTTGGCATCCTTCGCCGCTTTGTCGCAATCGCGCTGCCACCAGCGTCCGACCGTATGCCACTTTTCGATTCGCTCCAAGAAATCCTCGCCCGCCATTTCATCGTAGTAGCAGATGGCCAGCCGCCCCGTAGTCGCCGCATCGAGGACCATGACATTGACCTGGCTTTTCTCCGCACGCCGAAAGTCGAAGCGATATCCTTTCAGCGCTTCCTTGAAGGACTCCGCCCACGCCTGCATGGTCATCGGCAAAGGTGAACTTGTCTGCCTGCGCCTGCGAACAAGCCGTTCCGTACTGTCAAAAGCAGACGGCAGTGCAAGCCTGCCCCATGCAAGGAACACACGGCTCCCTGCCGGGCTCGCCAAATATCCCTGTTTATTTATGAGCCAACCCAAGGCATTCAGGGCTTTTTGCGAAGTCTCATATCCTAGGGAAATGCATTCCTTCGCCTCAGCAAAGCGACCGAGGAATGTAAAGCCCGCCTCATCATTCGAAGATATCAGCTTCGCCTTATCCCCTGAATTGCGAATCCCTCGCCCATGCTTGTCCGTCACGAGGAGCGTCCTGCCTGTCCCATAACAAAGCCCCTCCTCCATGTGGGAAAGGATCTCCTGGAAAAACTGCTGATATTTCTTCTGCAGTTGGGCATCTTTCCAAAGCTCAGGACAAGGATTGCCGTCCAAATCAACGCGGAAGCGTACCAGGGACTGCAGCGGACTTCCGCTGCACGCCTGGAATATGGGCGGCTTCTCTTTTTTCTTATCCGTCCACTTCTCTATTATACGCCCTTGAGTATCCTTGTGCAGAATCCCTTTGGCAATCAGTTCGCCGATCACATCATGTTCCGTGACATAGCGGTATACGGCATGCACCTTGGGGTCTGAATAAGGCGAACTCTCCCATTTGCCGAGCAAATCTACGTATTTCTTATGCGGACTCTCCTTCGCCTTTTTCCCTTTCTTCTCTTTCTGCGGCACAAACTTCTCATAATCCCGGGCAATATAAGGAAGCTTATCGTGCAGCGGATGAGGAGGCGCTTCCGTACCTGAGCGCGAAGCAGAATCCGGTGTGCAAGGGAGAAGCGTCTGCTGTTCTCCCTTTGGCAAAACTTCGACGCTGGTCAACTCGCCTTCCCCGTTCAAGGCAATCTCGATCTGGGCATTTCCCAGAATATGCCCCACGGGCGGCAAAACGCTATTCATGCCGTCAAGGCCGAATTTCCCTGCAAAGTGCTCGTTTTCATCATACGTCTGCACCAGCTGCTCCAACCAACTCATGCTCCCCCTCCTTCCCAGTCCGCCGCCTCGTCCTCGATCAGGCGGATGTCCTCCAAGGTGAAGCGCTTGCCCTGCGCCTCGCGGATCTTGCGCACGAGCGTGCACTCCTCGGGACGCAAAAAGCGGATGACGCCGCCCTTCATCTCAGGCTGCCAGAACCTGACCCGCAGCGCATTTTCACCCGTCTCGTCCGGATAATCGAAGCCGTGCAGCATCGTGCCGAGCGGCATCTCCCCTGCACTGTCGTAGTAGCCTACGCCCTCCCCGTACTTTACCGGCTCCACATAGCCCTGGCATTCTCGCGTGCCGAGGAAGATATCACGCCGCCCGCCGCGCTCCACCATGCGCTTCGCCATATTATGATGCTTGTTCTCGTTTCGATCCTTGGCGAGATCCGGACGGTGCAGATTGAACTCGAAATGCGCGCGAACCTGATAGCAGACATCGCTTAAATATTTGTAAAAAGCGAGATCATTCTTGCCCTTGCCGTAGTTCAAGGGACGAACGCCGCGCGCCTGCGTGACAATCCGGTTCATCACGCGCACCTCGTCGATGATCCAAAAAATGGTAGGCTTCCAGTATATGCTTTCCGTGATCCCCTTCAGCGCCTGATACGTCGGCACGGCATACGAGGAGCGTTCCCCGCCGATTTTTGTGATCGGATCAGTGAAGAGCGCCATCCTGCCGTAAACCTGGAACTCGATCGCATTTCGCATCATATCACCCCTTCAGATCATGTAGTATGTGGTTTCCTGCTCCAACTGCACGCCGAAATCTTCCCGGTAATACGGTTCATGCAAGACAAACACGCCGCTCTCCGTCTGCCGCACCGCCCCTTGGGCTTCGAGCGTCTCCATCTCATGGCGAAAGAGGTTCACCATATACTGCTGCGCCCGTCTCGCAGCCTGATAAAAGAGCTTCTTGTCCACCGCCTTTTTATCAAAAGCTGCCATCAAATCCTTCCCCTCCGCATAGGGCACGAGCACGCTCTCCGTATACGAATCGATGACCTCAAATGCCTGCCCTGCATCACGAAACGCCTGCATGAATAAAAAAACGGGCTCGCCGTTCTCCTCTCGAACCTGCTGGCCTGCGCCATTCGCGCTCAGGAGGTCGAATAGGGTATAGCGCTTGTCGAGCGGATAGCGCAGTTCCCGCGGCATGCGTCCCTGATAGAATTTAAGAAAATACTCCTTCATGAACTCCGGCGACAGGATGGCATCCGCCTCGTTCTTATTCAGCAAAATCCGCGCGATTTTCTTTCCCTCGCGTATATCTTCCAAATGCAGAAGGCCTTCATCGACAAATTCCACAATGCGCACGAGCCCTTGCCTGCCGTCTCCGTGGCGATTGCAGCGCCCCGCCGCCTGTGCGATCGACGAGAAGCCTGCCAGCGCACGATAAACCACGGGAAATGACACATCGACTCCCGCCTCGATGAGCTGCGTGCTGATGCAAATGAGCCGCTTTTCCGGCTCCTCTCTGTGCCGTGCAAGCTCCGCACGCACCTCATCCAAGACCCTCTTTCTGTGCGCCGGGCACATCTTCGTACTCAGATGAACCACCTGCGTTTCATGCTCTGCGGACGAAGCCTCACGAAGCACAGCCTGATAAAGCTCCCGCGCCTGTTTCGTGAGGTTCACGATGGCGAGTACATCGCCGCGTTCTTCAGCACTCTCTAGGATCTCGGCGGCAATTTCATCAACAGAAGATCCCCCATCGCGGCAGCAGTTCTCGATATGGACGCGCCGAAATCCCTCGAACACTGCCGCCGCATCCGTCGTCAGTTCTGCTTTGCCGACAAGCGCCAGCGGGCAGTCCATCCGCTCCAACGGCGGCTGCGTAGCCGTGCACAAGACGGCTGTGACGCGGCAAAATTCTTGCAGAAAATTCATCGCCGCATTAAAGAGATGCGTGCAGCGCACGGGCAATGTCTGGATCTCGTCAAAGATGAGGATGCTGTCCTCCAGCGCATGCAGCCGCCGCATAGAGCTGCCGTCACCTGCAAAAAGCGCATTGAGGAACTGCACCTGCGTCGTGAAAATCACTGGCACATCCCAGCGCTCCGTCAAAAGACGACGCCAGTCCATGCTCTCGCTGTCTTCCCCTGCAATATCTTCCGGCAGCACATTGGAATGATGCTCCAAGATGGCTTCATCGCGCCCAAATATATCGCGAATCTCCTTGGCATTCTGCTCAATGATCGAAGTATAGGGAATCACGAAGATGATTCTTTTCTTTCCATACAGCTGTGCATGGCGCAGCGCGAACCGCATGCCGGCAAGCGTCTTGCCTCCGCCTGTCGGCACGGAAAGCTTGTAGGTTCCCGGAGTGTTTTGCGCTGCCCGCAGACAATCGTCGCTGATCTTCTGCCGAAGCCCAGCAATCTTCTTCGCCGTCTCCTTCTGCGGCATAGGAAAACTCTTGAGTTTCTTTTCTAAATTTACAGAAAAATCATCCCAAAGCATCTCCGTATGCCACTCTTGCGTCAATCGTACATCCAGCTCAAACTCGGCGCTGTCCAGGCGATCAGCATCGACCAACATGCTGAACAGAAGCTTGTGCACCATGCCCCAGGCAAAGTGATAATTCTCCGTCTCCTCCGATGCGCAAGACTGAATCCTCGCATCGAGCGCAGAAAACTCACCGACCGCCTCCGCAAAAAGACGATCGAGCGCCTCTTCTCCGATGACCTCGCGGTAATAATAGGCGAGATCAACGCGCTCCAGCAAATCATCTTTCTCCACGCGCCGCAGGAAATCCGCGCAGCCTTTCTTGTCGACATAATTCATCAGCCCCGAATGATGCGAAAAAATCACAAGCGCTGCCATATCCGCCGCAAGCTGCCCCTCTTCCGAGTGCGCACCATACCGCCGCCGCAGCAACTGACCGCCTGCCGTAGCATGATCGACCGTGCCCCTGCGGCTAGAGTCGCCTGGATGCTCGCGGCACCATGCAAGATACTCCGCAAACTCCTGCGTGCACTTGCCGAGATCGTGCAGCAGACCAATCAGGCGAGCTGTTGCCGAAAGCCCGATGCCTGCGGCAAACTCCGCCATAAGATCTCCCACGCGCCGAAGATGCTCCGACACCGTCTGCCCTTTCGAGTCATCGTGCCGGATATGTGCAAGATACGCTTTCATCATCGCCCCTCCACAACCGCGATCTAGACTCTGTCGCTGTCATGATGGATGTGCGGCAGCTTCGCTGTTCGTACCAGATCCATCAATGACGATCGATACATCGCTACTTCTATAAGACGCCTTCATTTTCCTGCATGAACCGTACAAACTCAAACTTCACAGCCCAATGGTCTTCTATAACTTGCCACTCCACTGGACACGAATTCTCCTTACTACGCCAGCCTTTTCGCCGCTGTCAGCAGTCTGGCGAACTCGGTTTTGAGCAGTGCTACATCCGTCTCTGCGCCCCAGCTGAGACG
>ERZ772955.1067-NODE-1067-length-18516-cov-15.815882_pt1 | contig 18516 bp, 17 predicted proteins | sample MGYA00511133_ERZ772955 | MGnify/ENA primary metagenome ERZ772955 (study PRJEB29015, sample SAMEA2737914) | human oral metagenome | biome: human oral; feature: human-associated habitat; material: dental | place: China | collected 2149 ... | reverse complement strand
CGACCTATGGATATGGCGAAACTGGTTTTTCAATCACACCTTGGACAAGTCTCGAACCGGCGGATAAGAACGGTATCGTAAAGATGAGAGTGACTGACTATCCAGGCGGTGTCGAATAAGAGTCATTACTTTAAAAAATAAATATCTCATATATGAGATATTTATTTTTATATGATACGCTACTTATGAAGTAAAACTTAAGTGATATAGTATCGATTTATCCAAAATGATATAATACTTATATGACTGAAATTATTTTAATATTAGTGGTAGTGATATTCCTACAGACTTCGTTTTTAGCGGTACGTTCTTTTAAAAAGAGTTTTAATTACTACGGACAAACTCGTAAAATCTATATTGATTCTTCAACTTTGATGGACGGAAGAATTTTAAATGTAGCAAAAACTGGCTTTCTTGGCGGTGTACTGATTATTCCTCGTAGCGTACTACGCGAAATGCAACTTCTTGCGGACGGCAAAGATACTGAAAAAAGAAACCGCGCGAGGGCTGGGCTTGATATTGTTAGAGAGCTTGAAAGAGTTGTCCATGTTGACGTGATAATCTTGTCAGATCCACTAGATCGTACACCAGTAGATGATCGCTTAATCCAATTAGCAAAAGAAAATCATGGATTAATCATGACAAATGATTATAACCTAGGAAAAGTGGCGTCAACACTTGGTATTGATGTACTTAATATTAATGATTTAGCGATGGAACTTCGAGCAGATTATCTTCCGGGAGAAAAGCTTAAATTAAAAATCGTAGCGACAGGTAGCAATCCAAAACAAGGTGTCGGATACCTGCCGGACGGAATGATGGTGGTGGTGGACGAAGCTTCTTCAAAGATTGGTAAAATTATCGAAGTTGAATTTGTACGTTTTCTTCAAACCAGTTCAGGCCGAATGATGTTCGCAAAAATTGCTGAAACAAGTAAGCCAGGAATGGGTTTCGTGAAGGGGCGTGGTCGTAAAAGGTAATTAGCTTTTTTGTGAACGCTTAAGACTAATTAATTATCAATACCGAGCTCAGGATGATCGATGCCATACTCGAGAGCATAAGAATTGTAAAACTCTAGTTGTTTTTGATATTTTTCGATAAGATCTGAGCGACCAAGAAGAATCACGACGTCTAACGCGAGATGTAATCTTGACGCATGGTTCATGGTGAGCATGGCAAAAGGCGTAACGGTGCTTCCCTGTTCCTCGAAGCCGTGGCTCTTGATACGTTTTTTATCAGTGTAATTACTGAGAATATCCGTAAAAGTATTTGGATAGCCATGGAAATTGGCCGTGATCGGAGCGGATTGCCCGAAGAGATGATTAAAATCTGTCTGAGAAAGAGGGTGAGTAGTTGTACCGATTGCGCCATGTGTAAGTGAAGATACGTTAATGAGCCCAAAATGCATTTCTGGTAGATCCTGGCGTAGGATTTTGATAGCCTCGACGGCTTCACGAGTGGCAATATCACCAGCGGTAACAAAGAGATGATCAAAATCACCTGCAGTATTTTTATTAGAGATAAATCCAAAAAGACTGCAACCAGCTAGAAAATTCTGTTTTGCCTCAGATTCGGTTTGCCAGATTGGTTCTTCAGTTTTATTAAAAGTAACAAGATTAACCTGGTTCTTGGATTGTATAAGAAAATCAAAACAAGAATCTACAGCCGTAGCGTCAACTGGAAAGAAACAGTTTACGTGACTACCTGGACGGTCTAGTAATGAAGAGATCAAAATCGGAGACTGGTGAGAAAAACCATTGTGGTCCTGGCGCCAACAAGTGCTAGTACTTAAAAGATTGACTGAAGGATACTTTGGGCGCCACTGAACTTCTTCAGATTGTTCCAAAAATTTGAGATGCTGGATAATCTGAGAAAGAATGATGGTAAAGAATGCCTCGTAACTAGTCATCATGGCTGGCTCGTTGGAGAGCAAATGGCCGATCATGACGGAAAAGAGGACGTTTTCAGAAAGTAACTCAACAATACGTCCGTCGGGAGACTCAGGGAGATCCCACTTTTTTTGCGGAAGGGAGACGCCCCAAGCACGACTAGTGGCTTGATAGATCTCATCTAATTTATTACTGGTGGTCTCATCAGGACTGAACAGATAGAAAGCCTGATCCTGCTCAGCCTGTTGTTTAAGTTTCGATCCAAATACTTTGGCAATAGATTTCTTGGCGGAGCCGGGATTAAAATTATTCATGGATAAAACCTTCCTCACGGTTAAATAGTTCTTCAAAATGATATGAGCGTAGCCAGACTTCTAGGGCGCGGAGTTCGGTTTTATCAGATTTAGCTTTTGGCAAAGGAACCTGATGAGCCTTGAAATTACCCCGGACTTTTAAATCTTCAGCAATGAGTGGGCCGGTGAGACCTTTTTCTGTTTCGAGAATAATGAAGACTGGTTTTTGACTCTGCTTAGCCTGTAAGAGCGCCGCGTCAAGATCAGTGATAAGATTTTGGATAATCAGATCTGTGTCCTGATACGTCAACTCAAAGGCTGTGCGCGCAGTATCTTGATCTTGATCGTCATATTCTTCACGGATGAGATCAGCGATCTTATGTTCAACAGCCTCAAAAGAAGAAGAATCGGAATCTTCTTCGTTATCATCAAAGGAATCAACAATATCAAGTTCTTCAGTATCAACCGGACTAAGACGTTCTTCGATACGGATAGGTTGAAAACCAAAACCACGAATTAATTCGTTTAACTGATGTGCGGATCGACGGCTGGCAACGGTTGGACCAGAGATTTTGTAACCATTGAGATGTAAGATAGGGATAATTTTACCATTGTTTGGGGAAGACAGAAGATCGTTGAGGTTCAAACTGGCCAGAGTAGTGGCGGTTTCAAATTCACCATCACCGAGTAGAACAATGGCCGTGCGCTCGGGATGTCCTAGACAATAACCATAGGCAGTAGCAAGAGAATAACCAAGTTCACCACCCTCACAAATCACGCCGGGGGCAGAGGGACTAGCATGAGACGGAAAGCCACCGATGCGAGAAAATAGCTCGGAAATTTTGGCAAGACCAGCATAATCACGAGACAGGGTCGGATCGACTACTGCGAGATCACCGTCATAAAAAAGATTGGCTTGTAAAGCTGGGAAACCGTGTCCTGGACCGAGGACAAAAACAGTATTCTCCTTTTGGTCGGTAAAAATATTGCGCATACAAGAATAGACAAGATTAATACCTGGGCAGGTGCCCCAATGCCCAAGGAGGCGTGGTTTAATATCATCAAAACTTAATGGTCGCTCAAGAAGAAAGTTATCTTTGAGGAAAATTTGAGTAACAGTGAGGTAATTACAGGCACGGATGCGTTCGACAGTGCGCTGTAATTTATTTTGTGGATAATTCATATGCTTATTATAACATGGAGAAGGGAGCGATGCGAGATACAAGATAATTATTGGTGTTTGACGCGAACCATAGCAGCACGCAAAACTTGACCCTCATAGAGATAGCCTGGGATCAATTCCTCGGCAATGACTTCTTTTTCGCCTTCACCATCATCCATCGAGATGGCGTTATGGTATTCAGGATTAAAAGCAGTGCCGACGTTAGAATCGATACGAAAGAGGTTGAGAGATTTCAGAGTCTTGTCGAGGGTTTTTTGAACTGGAGAAAGTAAATCGGGATGAGCCTTGATGGCACGGGACATATCATCAATGAGAGGCAAAAATTTACTGACAGTGGCGTGCTTGGCCATATTTCTAGCTTGTTCCCTTTGGAGGTCAACTTGTTTTCTGAAATTCTCAAAATCTGCACGAGTACGCTGAAGATCACCAATGAGCTCAGCATTTTGCAAGGCAAGTTTTTCAAGCTCTTGTGACTGGTTCTCCGTAGTGAAGGTTTGAGTGGCAGACTGGGAATGGGGATGATCTTCTAGGGAGCGGTCCTCTGAATGATTTTGAGGTATGGCTTGATGCTTGTTCATTTTTTTCCTTTCTTTTAATACATATTCTCTAAATATTGGCCGGCGTGGCGGACAAGACTCATAACTTGGGCGTAGTTTTGACGAGTAGGACCGAGGATGCCGATATAACTAGAATCGGAGTAGGGAGAGCGGAATTTACTAATAATAAGCGAAACATCAGAATTTTTACCAATCGGATTCTCTTCGCCAATAAAAATATTGAGTGGCTGACCAGGCTTTGCTTCTTTGAGCCATGGCTCAAGATTATCTAACAATTGCGAAACGTTCTGGATGCGCTGATAATCCGTGAATTCAGGTTGAGAAAAGAGTTTGGAAATGCCAGAGAGATAAAGCTGGTTACCAATCGTGGCGAGACCAAGATTACCAGTCAATTCGACTAGCATATCAACGGCAGTGCGGATAGCATATTCGATTTGATTCTGGGCGTTGATGCGAACCTCAAGAGCATGAAGACTACGATTTTTATCTTGAGGGCCAGAGGAGAGAGCCCGATTAGGGACGAGACGATGATATGGTGGATCAAGAAGGAGACTATCAGAACCGTCAAAATAGTCATCAATGGGGTCAGTAAAATCATCAGGGTCTAGCGACATAAAAGAGCTAGCGATAGAGGGAGGGATGGAGGGGTCGATAGTGATAGTGCTATTTTCACGTTCGACTAGAGCGTTAACGTAAAAACGGTAGCCAGCATCGGTGGGAATACGGCCAGCAGATGTATGCGGAGAAGCGATCAATCCAAGTTCCTCGAGCCTGGCCATCTCAGCACGGATAGTGGCACTAGAAACATCAAAAAGCTTGGCGAGAGTAACACTGCCAACGGGAGTGGCCATTTCGGCATATTCTTCGATAATGGCAAAAAGAATAGCCTTTTGACGTTCGGTAAGATAAACCTGTGACTGATCTTCCATAATTTCTAAGGTTTATTATAGCGCTTTGGCACTCAAAATACAAGAGTGCCAAAAATGTAATCATGTGGCGATATATACCTTAAAGGATATGGGTAGACTGCTTTATGAGTTTGGTTTAAGGTTTCTGAGTGAAATAGCCAGGATTGCCGGGGGCGTCAATATGGGCATATGCTGAGGTGTAATTTGGCCAAACGTAAGCAGTACCGTTTCCTCCGACTAGATTATCGTTAGTCATAAACATTGCAGTGGGTGATGGAGAGAGATGAGCTACAGTGAACTTATTAGAGGCATAGATAGTTTTTGCTTTCGTATAATTAAACATACCGGCTGCAGAAACTAAACTTCTTGTGTCGAAATTTGAAATGTCGAGAGTGGAATTTTCGGGAGACATAAGAGTTGAATAGAACATATTGGTCATATTAGTAACCTTACGTGTGTCAAAAGTAGAAACATCTAACGGGTAAATAGAGCCAGAATGCCTAAACATCTCGGCCATATTGGTTACATTACTAGTATCGAAACTCGAAAGATTAAGAGTCTTGAGAGCAAAGTTGTCGCGGAACATATTATTCATATCGGTAACATTACTAGTATTGAAATTGGAAAGATTAAGGCTGGTAAGAGATTCCATGCTTTGAAACATACCAGCCATGTTGGTTACATTGCTAGTATCAAAACTTGAAAGATCAAGGTTAGCGAGCTTCTTTGTGCCAAAAAACATATAGCTCATATCAGTAACATTTTTTGTAGTGAAACCATTCAGGTTGAGACTTGTAAGTTCAGATAGATTATTGAATAAACCACCCATAGATGTAATAGAATCGAGCTCCCAGCCAGCAAGACTAAGAGATTGAAGTTTGCTATTACTATTACTAAAAAATATATTTTGAATATTATTAACTTTTTTAACATTGAGACCTGAGAGATCGAGAGAAGTAGCTTTGTGTAAATTATTAAACATATAGCTCATATCTGTAGCGTTACTAGTATCGAAGTGCCTGATATCGATAGATGAAAGATAAGAACCAGAAAACATACCTTGCATATTAGTGACTTTACTAGTGTTAAAGCTTGACAAATCTATAGGATCAACGGACCAACTTGGATTAGCGCCAAAGGTGGCAAACATATAACTCATATCTGTAGCGTTACTAGTATCGAAGCCAGCAAGATTAATTTTCTTAATAAACCATTTACCGTTATGGAACATATGGCTCATGTTTTTGACACGACTAGTATTGATACCAGCTGTATCAATAAGACTTATATCGGAGTAATTATTGCCAAGATCACTGAACATATAGCTCGAATCTTCATTGGCATAAGCAGTGTCCGCATCACTATACCAGAGAATAGATTGACTAGCGGCATCATACCAGACATAGGCGGGAACGTCAGAATCCGTGGTAGAGACAACCTTAGTATTGGCGCCAGCAGGAGGGGCAGAGGTAGAATGCTTAAAAGATTTAACGATACCAGGAGAGCCAAAACTAATAAGAGTATTATTAAAGTCATGACCTCGTATAAAGGTTGTTGAGGTAGGGACATGATTAGTAATTGAGGAGAATAAGATTTGCTTTGTATATGACCCAGATAAGAGGTCTGGCCCAGATTTCACGCCAAATTCAACGTTGTAATTGAAGGTGGCAGGATTATTTTCGGTGTATAAAATATCCGCACTGCTGAGTTTGGCTATAGGATTGAAATTACCGGAGGGGGTGGTTTTTGAAGCACGGTATCCCCACTTTTTGGGAGCAAAACTCGTTTCGCTAATACTAGAGTCAATACTGGTGATTTTTTGAGCAACCGAAGAGTCGGTCGGATTTAGGCTAGTATCCTCGTCGACACTAGAAATATAAGTGGTAGCTCCTGTTATATTGTTTGTGCTGACATTGAGGGCGATTGTAGATGACTTAAATGTCGAGGACTGAATTTCCGTGCCGTTAAAATTAAAATTGACAACGGGAGTGGAAACTGAAGTGGATAAGGAGGCGGGGTTGCCAGGCGTACCAGGAGCACCTGGAGCCGCAAAAGTCGAGATTTGGGATTGACAGATCGTAAATAAACTAAGAAAGACAAACACAAGACTGAACGCAAAAAATGGAATAAAATAAAAGATCTTACTAGAACGAAGACGAAGAAAGGTGTTTGCATGCCTGTTACTCATGAGATTCATGTTCCCCTTTTAAATAACCTTAATTTTTGTTTGTATTATAGATTATAACATAAGCAAAATAGCATAAACAAGATGTTCATGATTCATTCTTGAGAACACAAGATATAAATAAAAATGGAGAGAATTTAAGGTTTTTGAGTGAAATAACCAGGGTTGCCGGGGGCATCAATATGGGCATATGCTGAGGTATAATTTGGCCAAGCGTAAGCAGTGCCGTTTCCTCCAACTAGATTATCGGTGCTCATAAATATAGTAGATGGATTTGGAGTAAGATTGGTCGTAACGAAGTTAGATGAAGCATAAATAGTCTTGACTTTCATGTAATTAAACATACCGTCTGCCCTCTGAAGATTATGAGTATCAAAACTAGAAAGATCGAGGGTACCATTTGGATGCGAAACAAAAGTAAAGTAGAACATGGCCTCCATATTTGTGACGTTCCTGGTATCAAAAGAACTGACGTTAAGATTTTGAAGATTAGCGAGTCCGACGAACATACGTTCCATGGTAGTAACTTTGCTGGTGTCAAAACTTGAAAGGTCAAGGTTCGCAATAGGAGGATTTGCGCTTGTCATAAAGAACATTCTCGACATGTTCGTAACATTTCGTGTGTCAAAGCTAGAAAGATTGATATTAGTAAGAGACTCCATATCTTGGAACATACGTTCCATGGTAGTAACTTTGCTGGTGTCAAAACTTGAAAGGTCAAGGTTCGCAAGCTTCTTTGTATTAGCAAACATATAACTCATATTAGTAACATTTTTTGTAGTGAAATTATTCAAGTTGAGACTTGTAAGTTTAGGTAGATTATTGAATAAACCATACATGGATGTAATAGAGTCAAGCTCCCAGCCGGTAAGATTAAGAGAATGAAGATTCTCACATCCTTGAAAAATCTGATAAATATTATTGACTTTTTTTACATTTAAGAATGGGGCATTAATTTCAGTGGTCTTCTGTAAGTTCGTAAACATATAAGACATGTCAGTGACATTACTAGTATCAAAGTGGCTAATATCGATAGATGGGAAAAAAGAACCAGAAAACATACCTTGCATGTTGGTAACCTTGCTAGTATTAAAATTAGAAAAATCAATCGGATCAATATCTTCTGTCGTGCTCATAGCATAGCTAGCAAACATATGGCTCATATCTTCCACATTGCTAGTATCAAAACCTGAAAGATTAATTTTCTTAATGACCCATTTACTACTGTTAAACATATCACTCATATTTTTGACACGACTAGTATTGATACCAGCTGTATCAATAAGATTCATATCGGAGTAATTGTTACCAATATCTTTAAACATACTGCTTGAATCCTCGTTAGCATAAGCAATATCGGCATCACTATACCAGAGAATAGATTGGCTAGCGGCATCATACCAAACATAGGCAGGGACATCGGAATCCGCGGTAGAGACAATCTTGGTATTAGCGCCAGCAGGAGGGGCAGAAGTAGAGTGCTTAAAAGATTTAACGACACCTAGGGCGCCAAGCCCTACAAGAGCGTCTCTGAAATTTTGGCCTGGTATGAATGTCGTTGATGTGGGGACGCGATTAGTAATCGCAGTGACTAATATCTTTTTGGAATAAGTACCGGAAGTGAGATCAGGACCGGTTTTGACGCCAAAATGTAGAAAGAACTTGGCAATCTCTGAATGGTTAATACTGAAAGCTGAATCTGGTAGACTGGCTTTTGGGATCGATTTAAAGCCATCACCTGGCACAGTCTGATCGGTTCGATAACCCCAAGTTTTAGGATCAAAAGAAGTTGATGGTCCTGGCGAAGTGATAGATGTGATTTTTTGAGTAACAGAGGAGTCTACGTGGTTTAAATTCGTATCCTCGTCAATACTAGAAACATAAGCTGTAAAGCCAGTACTATTATCGGTATTATATTCAACAACAGCCATTTCCTGCTTAAAGGTCGCTGCGGCATTCTCTGTTTGATTAAAATGAAAATCAACGTTTGGATTTACAATAGAAAGGCTGAGATGAGCAGGAACAGGAGCAGCAGAAACTGATATCTGAGGAATAAAAAGTAGACTTAAAAATGATAAGAAAAAGGAGAAAATTATAATACGTGGCTTCAAAATATTATATTTTCTATTTCTCTTTAAAAACATATGTGAATATGACCAGCCTTTAGTTGTTATGTTTATTTTAACATAGTTTATCCGATTTTACATTAATTGGATATTTTCATAGATTACATGCTTATAGCCGAGACTCTATACATGATATAATTAATCATGGATAGACAGAACTTGAATGAAAAAATAGAAATGATAAAAAACTGGCTGGGTACGGGAAGCCTCAATATCTTTGGTTTGCCAATGAGCGGCAAGGATACGGTGGGAATGAGACTTGCAGAAGATTTACAGGCAAAATTCTTATCTTCCGGGATTATAATCCGTGCCTATGAGGCGGAACAGAATGAAGACATGACTGGAAGTGGAAAACTAATTCCAACAAATACCTTTTATGATATAATCTTGCCTTATTTTTCACGCAAAGAGCTTCAGAATGATTCCCTGATTTTGTCCAGTGTGGGACGCTGGTCTGGTGAAGAAGATAAGATTATGGAAGCCGCAAGAGCGGGTGGACATGAAATTAGGGCAGTGATTATGCTGGATCTGACAGAGGAAGAAGTAAAGAAGCGTTTTAGAGTAGCAAAGGAGCTAAACGACCGTGGCGGACGAGCTGACGATGCAAATATGGAGGTTTTTGAAACCAGACTTGCCGAATTCCGTGAAAAAACGATGCCAGTACTTAATCACTACGATGAATTAAAGATGCTGATTAAAGTACCAGCAAATCAGAGCCGTGACGAGGTTTATGATACCGTAATTGAGAAGTTGATTGAATTTATCGGATAAAGGATATCCAGCATATCATTTTAAAGAAATAAAACATAATTACACAATTGTATGCCCTAATCACGTTTTAACATGACCGTAAAGGCTTCGGAGGGGATGTCAATTTTGCCGAAACGTTTCATCCTGGCCTTACCACGTTTTTGTTTCTCGAGCAATTTAGCTTTGCGGTCGCGGTCACCAGTATGAATCTTGACGGTCACATCTTTACGAAAGGCGCCGATAGTTTCGCGAGCGATAATACGAGCACCGATAGCGGCCTGCAGGGCAACTTCGAAATTTTGGCGAGGAATCACTTCCTTTAGTTTCTTTGTAATTGTGCGGCCGATAGAATCAGCTTCAGAACGATGACACATCAGAGCTAATGCATCTATACGTTCACCGCCAATTAGAAAATCTACACGTACTAAGTCTTCAGGACGATAATCCGAAATTTCATAATTAAAGCTGGCATAGCCGGAAGTAAGTGATTTTAATTGGTCATAAAAATCAGTAAGAAGATTGGCCATGGGAGCCTCAAAATTGATAAGAGCACGATCTTCGAGATAAGAAATATTTTTCTGCAAACCGCGTTTTTCAACAATTAAGGTCAAGACATTGCCGATCATAGAGACTGGCAAGATAATTTCACCCTTGACCCAAGGTTCGCGAATTTCGGAAACATAACTAGTGTCAGGAAGATTAGAAGCAGATTTAATTTCAAGCTCCTCGCCAGAATTAAGGCGAACTTGATAGTTTGTAGACGGATTAGTGACGACGAGATCTAATTTAAATTCACGTTCAAGACGCTCCTTAATGATGTCCATGTGAAGAAGACCGAGAAAACCGATACGAAGACCAAAACCTAGAACTGGGCTATTTTCTGGTTCAAAGCGCAAAGCGGAATCACTGAGAGATAGTTTCTCGATAGCATCTTTTAAATCTTTATACTGGTCATTGGAGACTGGAAAGAAGCCAGCATAGACAAAAGGTAAGACATTTTTATAACCTGAGAGCGGAGTGCTGGCAGGTTTCTTCTGTAGAGTGACAGTGTCACCAACCTTAGCTTCGCGAGTGGTTTTTAGGTTAGTCACAATATAGCCAACTTCGCCTTCAGAGAGATTATCTTTAGGTTGCATACCAGGCGTCAAGACACCAACCTCAAGAGCGATACCATTTATTTTGGAAGCCATCATGAAAATATTGTCGTTCTTTTTGATTTGACCATTAAAGACGCGAACATAGAGTACAACACCACGATAATCATCAAAATAGGAGTCAAAAATGAGAGCACGAGTTTCGAGAGCGGAACTAGTCGATTCGGGTCCGATTGGAGTTTTTGGGCTTGGTGCTTTTTGGATAATCGCGTCAAGAACCGCTTCAACATTTAAACCGGTCTTAGCAGAAACCGGAATAATATCTTCTTTTTTACAACCAAGAAGATTAATAATTTCGCCTGAAACTTTTTCGACATCAGCGGCCGGAAGATCGATTTTATTAATCACGGGAATGATTGTGAGATCTTGCTCGAGGGCGAGATAAACATTGGCGAGAGTCTGTGCCTGGATACCCTGGGTGGCGTCGACAACGAGGATAGCCGATTCGACAGCCTGTAGAGAACGTGAAACTTCGTAAGAAAAATCAACATGGCCGGGAGTATCAATGAGATTTAATTCATATCCTTTGTAATGCATTTGAACAGGAGTCAACTTAATTGTAATTCCCTTTTCACGTTCAAGCTCCATGGAGTCAAGCAATTGAGATTTCATTTGTCTCTTTTCGACCGTACCAGTGATCTCCATCATGCGATCAGCAAGAGTGGACTTACCGTGGTCAATATGCGCAATAATGCAGAAATTGCGAATGTGGTCTGAATTCATGAGGTAATTATAACAGATATGAGGTAGAGATGGAATGAGCAGAATTTGGTATAATTTAAGGGTGAAAAAGATTTTGGCAGTATCGGGTGGGATTGATTCAATGGTACTACTTGATATGTTCTACAAAAAAGAACCAGCCAATATTTTGGTGGCGCACTTTAATCACGGAACAAGAGACTCGGCCGACGTCGACGAGAAGTTTGTCAAAGAGAAATGTACAGAGTTGATGGTGCCGTTTGAATCTAGGAAGATTATACTCGGAGATGGAGTTTCCGAGGAGGAGGCCAGAGAAAAAAGATACGATTTTTTATATCATGTCGCGAATAAATATAATGGTGTAATTTGTACTGCACATCACATAGATGACCTTTTAGAATCCGTAGTAATTAATCTGATTCGTGGAACCTTTTGGCGAGGATTAGCACCGTTTGGAAATACAAAAATTCAAAGACCGCTAGTGGATCTCGGAATAGGCAAGATTGATATTTTACGCTATGCTAGTAAGAATCATCTCTGTTTTCGACAAGATCCAACGAATTTTGAAGATGATTATTTACGAAATAGAGTGAGAAGAGCTTTAGGAAATTTAGAACAAAAAACAAAAAATCAACTACTAGAACTTGCCAAAAAACAAAAAGTTTTGCGTGAGGAGATCGAGAAAAACCTTACCGATTTATCTAAGCAAATTATTATAAAAAATTCAGGGGATGAGATAATTTTTCAAATAGATTTCTTTAAGAGTAGTGCAAGGGAGACGGTGTGCGAAAATGATATAAATACACAGGAACGCGAGAAAGAGGTGAATATGCTGACATGTGAGATTTTGAGAACGGTTTGTCTTGGAAGAGGGATCTCGCTAACCAGACCTCAAATCATAGATTTTTTAGAAGCAATTAGAGAATATAAACCGGGAAAGAAATTTAACTTACCAAAAGATAGAATGGCGACAATCAGTAGAGATTTTGTAAGGCTTTAATGATATAATGTAGAGAAGAAAATGATAAAAACAGGAAGGTCAAAAGATGTCAGGACACAGTAAATGGGCGACCACGAAACGCCAAAAAGCCATCGTCGACGCAAAGCGTGGCGCGGCTTTTACAAAAATTGCAAACCAGATTGCGATTGCCGCAAGAAGCGGTGGTGATCCTTCAATGAACCCTACTCTTGCGATGGTACTGGAAAAAGCTCGTAAAGCAAATATGCCAAAAGCGAATATCGAGCGGGCAATTGCAAGAGCGACCGATAAGAGTGCAGCCGCAATGATCGAGGAGACTTACGAGGCTTATGGTCCTGCAGGAATTGGTATTATTATTGAAGTTGCGACCGACAACAAAAACCGCACAATGCCAGAAGTGCGTAATGTACTTTCTAAAAATGGTGGACGTATGGCGGATCCAGGAAGTGTGATGTTTCAGTTTGCAAGAAAGGGAGTGATCGAGATTGCCGAAAAAGGCGAAGATGCACTGATGACAGCTCTTGATTGTGGTGCGGAAGACGCCAACGAAAGTGAAGATGGGATTGAAATTATCACAGAGGCGACTGATTTAATGAAAGTGAGACAGGCCTTGATTGATGCTGGCCTTTCTGTAGAGAATGCAGAACTTCGCTACATCGCAAATACTTCCGTGCTAGTAAGTGAAGAGGATGCCGAAAAAGTCGACAAACTTTTAAACGCAATTGACGATCTTGACGACGTCACAAACGTATTTACGAACGCTGAATAATCTGTTAAAATAATTAGCGGAAGGGTGGCCGAGTGGTTGATGGCACTGGTCTTGAAAACCAGCAAGTTAACGCTTCGCAGGTTCGAATCCTGTCCCTTCCGCCAAGTGGCACCATAGCTCAGCTGGTTAGAGCGTAGGACTCATAAGCCTAAGGTCACTGGTTCGATCCCAGTTGGTGCTACCAGAGTTTAGAAGATTAATAACGAAGGCAGTTCGTTATTTTTTATTTACCAATATTTCAAAAAATGATGGTTTAAATTACTAAATCTAATCGTCAGAATTAATAAAATCAAAATCTCGACTCGTATATTGGCCTTCTTTTGGCTCCCAATAATCTTCGGGATTATTTTGATCTGTTTGGAAGCGAATCTGATCAGTTGGACCTTCTTCATATTCAGAAATGGCCAACCGGATGCTTGGATCAGAGGCATGATAATCTAGCATTGAGTCGGGGAGATCATATTCACGGAAGTTAATTGAGTCCAAATATTCTTGAATCTCATGATCCGTTTTTTCACCGAGTTCTGCCGATTCTTTTGGTTTATAGGCGGAAGGATAGTAACTGAAATTAAATAGGGACTGGCGAAGTTCTTTAGCGGCGGCGAGTGGGCGACCGAGATATTCTTCTGAAATAAGATCCCAATCGATGAGATTAGCGGTAAAATTCTGTGCAGTCTTGACATCGCGACTAATACACTTGTTCATCATCAAAGCAATATCGAAAGTGCGAATGCGATCAACATGTTGAATATCCTCTAAAGTTGGGATAGAACTAGAGAAGCCTGAAATAACGCTTTGCATCATGAGAGCCTTGAGAAAGAGACGGCTACTTAGATTATTATCATAATTCGGTAGCTCATAATAAGTTGGGCGGATGATATTTTCGAGAAAATCATTTCTTGCAACGTCGGTAAAATAAAGCTGGCCGTTTAGAATTAAACTTTGATTGATGGTAAAATCACGCGTACGAAAATAGTGTTCAAAAGATTCACTCTTGATGCCATAACCAAAAGCATAATCATCCGGCATATACTCTTTTGACAGCCGGTCAAGATCATCTGGAGTGATTGGCTGGTCACCTTCACGATCATTTATATTCACAAGGTCAAGATCACGAATCGGCTCGATATCGCTGGTCAAAAATTGCCGAACGGCACTTCTTGCAACTCCACCCATAACGGCGATTCCTTGAGGCAGTTCGTGCAGAAACGGAAAACGCTCGTAGATTTCAGGAGTAAGAGGATATTGATTGATTTGACGATGTTCATCACGAAATTCTACACGCTCATCTCCATCGTCTTCGTTATATTCACGACTATCTTCCTGATATTCGCCATCTTCTTCATAATTATCGTCGTCTACTTTTTCGTAATCATCTTCGTTTTCGTGATCATCCTCATGTTCGTGGTCGTCCTGATGATTTAGACCAACACGTTCTTGGCCTAGTCCAAGTTGCTTTTGAAGACTTGAAGAAATGGAAGTGAGCAGATCAAGCTCGGGATCTTGATATGTTTTATCAGTTTCAGGTTGATAAGAAGATGAGGGTAGAACATCCTGAGAATCCAGAAGATTTTGATTTTCAACATGAGGAGATTGATCAATTAATTCAGACATTTTAATACCTTTATGTTTATTATATCAAACATAAGCAGAGGCTGAGGAAAAATGGTGGTCTATGGTAGAATAATGCTATGATTGCACACATTGAGGGAGAGGTTTCTGAAAAGTTTTTAAATTCGATTATTGTTGATGTTCACGGTGTGGGATATGAAATAGGCTTATCACAGATTGATGCCGAGACTACCAATGTAGGTGAGAGGAAAAAATTTTATACATACCATGCAATACGAGAAAATTCCGAAGATCTATATGGCTTCTCGAGTTTGATGGCGAAAAAGATTTTTGAGATGTTAATTTCTGTGAATGGAGTGGGACCGAAAGCAGCGATGGCGATTTTGTCTTTAGCAAAACCAGAAGAAGTACGTAACGCGATTGCAAATGCGGATACAGCATTTGTAAGTAAGGCAGCAGGGGTGGGTAAAAAATCCGCTGAACGCGTGATTGTGGATTTAAAAGATAAGGTGGGATTACCAACAAAATATGGCGCAACTGAAGCAGTTACGATCCAAAATCAGCCTAAAAATGATGAGGCACTTGATGCTTTAATGGCGCTAGGTTTTCCACTAAAAGAAGCGACCGACGCGCTTGCAAAAGTTGATAGAGATCTTCCGGTTGAAGAAAGGATTAGATTAGCACTTAAACAACGTTAATCGTATGTTGAATAAAAAGTACCTGACTATAACGATCCAGGTATTTTTAACGGGTTAATTGTTAGGAGTATTGAAAGTAGTGCTACTAGTATCAACATTTTTCGGTGTAGAAGTAACAGGAATATTTTCTTCAATAGTTGACGAAACTGGAGCAGTAGTTGTAACAACCTCGACAACTGGAGGTGTTGAATCTGAGTTAGTATTAGCAAAAGTAACTGGCTCCGTAGTAACGACAGTGGTGGGAGCACTGGAGTTAACAACAGTAGCTGGTGTACCAGCAGGACAGGAACCGTCAGAAGATTCACCCTTTTCAACGTGAACAAGATGGGTGATAGTTTCAAGCTCATCGGTTGGTGTATCAACGTTCTCAAAAGTATAGGTAGTTTCAGAGCCAATAGTCGACATACGAAGAGTACCGATGCTAAAAAGATGTTCAAAAATTCCGGATTGTTTGAAACTAACGTCTTCAACCGCAATAAGATCGATTACATTGGTAGAGCTAGAAAAAAGAGAAGTGACAGTATTTTGGATTAAACGTTTGTTGGTGACATAGAGGCAGTTGCCGGAATAGACATGAGTGGAGATGAGCGTGGCAATCCAGATCGTACCAAGCATAATGAGAATAATCATGAGCAAAAATGATCTCGAAGTGGTGTCAAGATTAAAAATAAAGGAACTGCCACCATTGACGAGAATACTCGCGGCGATCAGAATAACTGAACAGATAAGAGCACCAGCCCAAAAGCCAAGAGGGATAAGTTTAGTTCTTTTAATTACCAAAACAAGATATTCACCTTTTTCAAAAGCGATGCCCGGTAGCTGTTTTTTGGAGTTATTTGCCATATTCTGGTCCCAATTAATTTGCGTTATTATAGCATTTAAAGGCAGTTTTTGCAAATTAACGTAATAGCTCACAACCTTTGAAACAAGTATTGGCAATAAAAATAGGGTAGATTCTATACTTAAATTAGCATCACTTAATAAAAAGAAAAACTGCCTATGTCGTATAGTAATAACAGAGATGCGTATATTGAGAGTTTTAATCGAATTGTCAAAGAAGAGTATACTGACAACTATTACTTAGAGAATGAGCCACCAAGAATTATGAAAATAAAAACCCTAGTTTTAACTTATCTAACTCAAAATTATGAAAAATATATCAAATATATTTTTATTTTGATTAAAAAAGGCCTCGTTTTGAGACCTTTTTATTAGATGTCTACTAATTTTTAGAACTACTACTACTACCACCACCACACAGTGCGGTTCCGTTGTTCACGGGATCATCCTTGCGAGAGCAAGAACTCCCCTTTAAACTAATAGCAGTAAGATGCTTTGTTCCCTGGTTGTTGATGTAGCCCGCCGTTGTAGTAATTCCAATAATAACAGTAGCCATAATAATCTTTTTTATCATTTTCCCCTCCTTTTTTGATAAAAAATCGTACTTCCATATGTATGGACTTCTATATTATAGAATATAATATCTTATTTGTCAATATAGACGTATTGACTCACAGTTTTTACAACAGAATTCCATATAAAGTGTGGTAGCACTTAAACTTATTTCCTAGAAAATGAGACTAACCTATGATTAGAGATCTTTTAAACTTGATTAGATGTCGTTTGGCTTTTTCAGTAACACGACGACCGCGAGGAGTTTTTTCGATGAAGCCAAGTTGGATGAGATATGGTTCATAATAATCCTCGATTGTAGTGGTTTCATCACCTGTGAGGGCGGCGATAGTGGTAAGACCAACAGGTCGATCTTCATAATTCTCTAACATCAACTCCAACATATTGCGATCAGCAGGATCAAGACCTAGTTCATCAATTTCGAGAAGAGCAAGAGCCTTAGTAGCGGTTTCAACATCAATCACACCATCACCATTAACATCGGCAAAATCACGAACACGCTTTGTTAGCCGGTTGGCAATACGAGGGGTGAGGCGAGAGCGAGTAGCGAGAAGAGACGTGGCCTCAGATTTGATTTTAGTATTTAGAATAGCGGCAGTACGAGTTACTATTTGTTCAATTTCGGGGATTTTATAATACTCCAGACGGTGGGTAATACCGAAACGATCGCGAAGTGGTCCAGCGAGAGAACCAGTACGAGTAGTAGCACCGATAACAGTAAAATGCGGGAGATCGAGGCGGACAGAACGAGCAGCAGGTCCCTTACCGATGACGATATCAAGTTTGTAGTCTTCCATGGCAGAATAGAGAATCTCTTCAACTGCACGACGTAGACGATGAATTTCATCGATAAATAGAACATCACCATCTTGGAGATTGGTCAGGATTGAGGCGAGATCACCGGCACGCTCGATGGCGGGACCAGAGGTTACACGAAGATTAGCACCAAGTTCATGTGCAATGACGTTTGCCATAGTGGTTTTACCAAGACCGGGAGGGCCGTAAAGTAGAACATGATCGAGCGAAGTACCATCAGCACGCTTTTTGACGGCATCAATGGCGATTTTAAGATTACGCTTTAAGCGTTCTTGACCAACATAATCCTGAAAACTGGTTGGGCGAAGACTAACTTCAATCACCTGTTCTTCGGTATCATCTTGATGTGAAATATTATCAATTACACGCTCGATTGCCACTTTGGTCCTTTCTGCCTGATACTTATCTACTGGCGCTTCGGAAGTCTGTATTATATAATATATTGTAACATCTATGTTAATTAAAGGAGAATTATATGTCTGATATTGAGGCTGAGAACTTTAAATCCAGCGAAACCTATAAAAA
>ERZ772955.1066-NODE-1066-length-18518-cov-21.793641_pt1 | contig 18518 bp, 18 predicted proteins | sample MGYA00511133_ERZ772955 | MGnify/ENA primary metagenome ERZ772955 (study PRJEB29015, sample SAMEA2737914) | human oral metagenome | biome: human oral; feature: human-associated habitat; material: dental | place: China | collected 2149 ... | reverse complement strand
GATTACAAGTCAGCTGCTCTACCTATTGAGCTACGCCAGCATCATTACGACAAGACGTATTTTATCATCCGTCACACTAAGTGTCAAGAACTTTTTTAACTTTTTTGAAAGTTTTCTTCGTTCTTTGCGGTCACCCTTAGCGCTATATCAATATATCATGAAAGTTTTTCTGACGCAAGTATTTTTTTAGAATTTTTCTAACTTCATTTCTTCCTCATATGGATTCACATCTAAACTCACATATATAAATAGATTATTGCTAGTATAGCGACTATAATTCGATAATATCCAAACGATGCCAACGAGGATCTATTTAGATACCATAAAATGCTTTCACAGTTATAGATACAGGAATACACTCTGTTATACCTTCTATAACACCTAAAATGAGGGCTATTACATATTGTTCCATGGCATTCACCTTCTTTCAAAATGTGGTCACAACGCATGGCAATATATAATGCCCTCATTAATTAATATAACTCTAATTAATCAATAACTATAACACGCTCAGGTTTAGTGATTGTCACTACTGCATGTTTTGGATCATTATTGTTTTCTAAGTACAATTGATCACCTTCAAGATGACCACGCCACCCTACAACAATCGGATATGTTTTACTAATAGTCTTTAATAGTTCAAGAGGATTTAAATTTAAAATTGGTGCAAACAATACATTGATACCGTCTATGAGAACTACTTCTGTATCGCTACGACTTAATGCACGACGAATTACTTCTTCTGCAAGTTTTGGTCTTTCATCACGAGGCACTAATAAAAATTCTTCTTCAATAAGTTGTTTTGCTTCTAAATACTTCCAACCTTTTTGCTCTGATAATTCACGAATCAATAAACTTTTACCAGAACCTGGGCCACCAACAACGAACAATATACGTTCATCATTATTTTGAATTTGTTCCCATCGTTCTTTCACATCTTGTACAGTAACCATATCCTTGCCTCCTCACATAAGATGACCTATTTAACAGGTCGGTCAGACAACATCACTGATTTGATATATTGATTTTTACTATCTAGGGCGAACTGCAAATAGGAATTATTCGACCTTGGATTTTTATATTCATATACCGTAGCCGTTCCCGTACTAGTTGTAGATTCAGCAATACGTGTCGGCATACCATATACAAAGAGCAATAAATATTTAGTATCACCCATAGCGATACCACGACGTGTTGGTGTATAGACATTTAATAAAACGCGATTAATAAGCGAATTACCGTCAACACTAACACCATATTCATTATAGCCTATGAACGTAGACCCAAACAGCATTCCCTGTGTACGCCATTCACCATTTGCATCATTCACAAAATGCTGATTCAAATGCAATCCGCGTAGTACAAAGTCATCCTCAGTCAACTGACCGGCATGGAAGGAATACATAGGCGCCTTAGGCAATCCAAATCGAGACCATACTTGACCATCCAAAACATCAACAGCCTCTACCGTATTATTTTTAATGGTGAAAGCCACATAGAATTTTCCATTTTGAATAGTTTCTGGTAATTGGCTATTATTATTTGTATTCGCTACAGAAGGAGAAAATTCCTTTTTTTCTGACCATGAATTTTCGGAATGACCTTCATATAAGAAGATATATGACTCATCAGTCTGATTCCGCCACATCGCATTAGGGCTACCATAGGAGAAAATCATTTCCATACGAGAACTGCCTACGCCGATATCACGAATTGTAACCAATCCTTTATCAGTAGTATGAAGATTAGTAATAGTACCAACAGGGAATAAATAGGTCGCACCTTGTCCACGCAACTGATTATCTACTAAACGCGATTTATCTGGGCCTGTATACACAGTTATATCTATATCTTTTTCATGATACGTTGTGAATACACCCTTCACCGTCTTTTGAGCAGATGGACTAGGTACATACACATCACCAACGCGATAAACCGGTCCAATACTTGTACCATCTTCAGACTCGGGCTTTTGAGCCAGACTATAGTCATCCTCATCACCAAGCGCTGGTAAATTATTAGACGTATAAGAACGTCCGATATCGGCTAGATTATTTTTTGAATCTTGTGGCATAACACCATCATTTTCACTAGCCGCTTGCCAATACTGTAAGGAGTCACCAAAAGCAGTGACAGCCAACTGTTCTGCCAACCAACCTGTTTTCGAAGATTCATCAGCAGCAGGAGCTTTCACAACAGCTACTGCATTTTTTACTTCCGGTATTGTTGGTCCTGCATCAACGGCCCCCACCGATGCGGTTCCTAAAGCACTTAACACTGCCATCGTCAATGCAGTACGAGATAACATATGTTTCATTAACGTTTCTCCATTTGTTCTCTAATCCATGTTAACCAAGGCGCCAATCCATCCTTAGCAGTACAGCTAATTTCAAATATATAACCTTGAGGATTTAAATTACGAATATCTTTAATGGCTTTATCTTTATCGAATGGCACATACGGCAATAAGTCAATCTTATTGAGCAATATAGCTTTTGATTCCTTAAAAATAAGAGGATATTTCAAAGGCTTATCTTCACCTTCTGTAACAGATAAAACGGTAACCTTCATCGCCTCACCAATATCGAACTCAGCAGGGCATACTAGATTACCTACGTTCTCGATAATAATCATATCGAGTTCATCAAGGTCTAAATCAGTTATAGCATCTTGAATCATATTAGCATCTAAATGGCAACCCCCAACGGTATTAATTTGTATAACAGGCACACCTAGGGCATGAATACGTTCTGCATCCTTAGATGTAAATAAATCACCTTCGATAACAGCTAATTTATAGTCTTTAACTAAATCTTGAAGTGTTGCTTCTAGCAAAGAGGTCTTTCCGGCCCCTGGAGAGCCCATTAGATTAAAGACAAATATATTTTTTTCTTTAAATACTTGTTGTAACGATGATGCAATGGCATCATTTTTCGCCAACACATTTGTTTTTACTTCTACTTGCATATATACCTCAATCTATATCAATAGATGTCACTTGTAATTCGCGACCACCTATAGTATTTACAAAATGGCTTTCACAATGAGGACAGATGAATTTGTAATCTTGTACATCAAATATCGTATCACAGTCTAAGCATTGCCCTTTAATAGGAATCGTATGAATATCGATTTTTGAATGCTCTGCCGGCGTGCCCTTTGTAAGAGCACCCCAACAGAATAAGAGTGCATCAGGTTCTACACCACTCATCAGTCCCAAATCGAGTTGCACAGAGTGAACGATAGACGCATCATTGTTTTTCATGGTCTCTAAGGCAATATCTAAAATACCCTCAGCGATTGACATTTCGTGCATGGTACGCCTCATAAACAGCTTCTAACATCATCGTAGTCGTAACAGAGCCCACACCACCTGGTACAGGTGTGATAGCCGAAGCTACCGTGCTCACCGCCTCATAATCAACATCCCCTACTGTTTTTCCGTCTAATTCATTAATGCCTACATCGATAACAACAGCGCCAGCTTTCACCATATTAGCTGTAATCATATGTGCTTGGCCCGCAGCAGCAATCACGATATCAGCTTGTTGTACATGGTTTGCTAAATCAGCCGTACGAGAATGGCAAATAGAAACCGTAGCATGACGTTCAAGCACCATCAACGCTACCGGTTTGCCAATCACTTGGCTACGACCAACAACGACCACATGTTTACCTTCTAAAGGAATACCATAATGATCCAAGATTGCTAGGCATGCCTTCGCAGTACAAGGTGCAAAACCACCTTTACCAGCTGTAACAAGACCGATGTTATAGGTAGTAAGACCATCGATGTCCTTCTTAGGATTCAATGCATCGATTAATTGCTCCGTATCAATTTGTTTTGGCATCGGCATGAGTGGCAATATGCCATGCACCGCATCATCATTATTCAAAGCCATCAATGCATCGTATACCTCTTGATGCGTAGCTGTACTTGGTAGTTGCTTACGCACGAAACCATAGCCAAAATTTTTGGCCGTTTTCTCCATGAAATCCGCGTACATGTTAGCGCCATGATCATCACCAACGAGCAATACAGCCATTGTAATTATACCGGACTCTAGACCGGTCATCTTCTCTTGTAAAATCGCTTTATGTGCATCAGCCACCGCTTTACCACGTAATTCTATCATGTATATCTCCATTCATTATCTCAAGGACAAACCTCATATAAATTCATGTAAAAAGGTGCCTATAGAGGCACCTTTAGTTTTCTCTTATTCTATTATATAACGTTTTGTCTATAGTTGCAGTTACCTATCCTGCGACTAATGACTAAATTGAACCACAATAGGTGTACCAGGAGATACTACGGTTCCCGGTAATTGTTCCTGTGAAATCGCCTTACCAGTACCATCTGGTTTAAAGTATAAACCCGCAGTATGCAACCAATCACGTACCTCTCCAAATGTATAGCCTCTAAAGTCTGGCAATACTACACTGCCATCACCATTAGGTTTTACTGCTGGAAGTTTGGCCGCTGGTACAGCCGCCACAGTAGCACCATCCTTAACGGAAGGTGACATTTGGTAATACCGCACTAATTGAGACACGATATTCTTAAATACTGGGGCCGCAATTTGACTACCATAGATAGAACCTTTTTTAGGATCATCGATGGCAACAAGAACAACAAATTTAGGATCTTCTACCGGACCAAAGCCTATAAAGGATGCGATATAACGTCCTGCTAAATAGCCGCCATTTTTGGTATCTAACTTTTCAGCAGTCCCTGTTTTGCCTCCAAAGTGATAGCCTTCAACCATCGCTTTAGTACCGCCACCTTCAGATACTTCTTTTTCAAGAATATCCGCAATCGTTTTAGCCGTTTCTTCTGGTATTGGTTGCCCCACAACTTCAGGATCAGTAGTACTAGTTACCTCACCTTTTATATTGCTGTAAGATTTAACAATATGTGGTTTCATCATGCTACCACCATTAGCTATAGCGCCAAAAGCACGGACCATTTGCAATGGTGTTACCGCAATACCTTGACCGATGGACATGGTTGCTACATCAAGCTTACTCATATCATCTGGATTATATAAGATACCATCACCTTCACCAGGCAATTCAATACCTGTTTTAGAACCAAATCCATAGTTACGAACATATTTAGATAATATATCCGCGCCTGTAGTGGTACCAATTTCTGCCATACCTGTATTGATGGAGAACTTCAAAATATCGATCAATCGAACCGGACCATAGCCTTCACCATTCCAGTTTTGCATAACATGTCCATTGGCCGCAAAGGAACCTTTGTCGTTATACACTTGGTCTAGTTTCCATTTACCTGATGCCAATGCAGCAGATGCAATAATCGGCTTAAATGTAGAACCTGGTTCATACAAATTTGTTACTGCAATATTCTTAAAATCTTCCTCAGAACCTTGACTATAATGATTTGGGTCATAGGTTGGGCGGTTCGCCATCGCCAAGATTTCACCCGTTTTAGGGTCCATAACAATAACGCTAGCATGTTTAGCGCCTGTATCTTCCATGGCTTTATCGAGAGCACGTTCTGCTATAAATTGAATACTTGCATCAATCGTTAGTGTCACACTCTTACCCTTATCAGGTAAGTATTTAGATAGTACGGAGCCAAAGATGGCATTCCCCTTTCTATCTGTTGCAACTAGTTCCTTTTGGATACCGCCCTTCAATTCATCATCTAGCACCATTTCAAGACCATCAAGGCCTTTATCATCGGTACCGACAAAGCCGAGCACTTGTGCGGCCAAATTACCATTAGGATAATATCGTTTAGACTCTTCAACAAAATTAAGACCTTCTAAATTTTTATCCTCAATCAATTGGGCTACCGCTTTCGACTTTTCTGGTTCCATCATACGGTCAATCCATACGAACGCAGTATCCTCTTGTAATGATTTCACAATGTCCTCTTTTGACATCGTCACATATGGCGCTATAAGTTCAGCAACTTCACTAGGCGATTGCTTAATCATCTTAGGATCCGCATATAGGGATTTTGTAACCACACTCATAGCCAATGGTCTTCCATTGCGGTCATAAATCGTACCGCGCGGAGATTGTAATTTTCTATCCACTTGCACTTGGCTCAAGTTCTTCGCCTGCAAATCAGACTTATCTATTATTTGTAAAAAGAATAAGCGCCCCACTAATACGACAGCAATACACAGTAATACGCGTACCGTATATTCAATTCGCTTATTATCATTCCCTGAAATATTCATTATGGTCTCCCACTCAATATATTACTTCGATGACCTCTGCAACTTATGGATAAGCGCTTCATATAAATCATCCGGTGTATTGTTAACGACACCATTTTGCACCTGTTGCATCAAATATTGTAACCCTTTCGCTACATTATCGCCACAGGCTTCTAGAACGCGCTTGTCATAGTTCAAATTTTTTGTATGTACAGGCATTTGTAGGCTTAAATCAGCCATGCATTCCCCGAACGCCAATGTACCATCAGTAACGGAATATGGCTTACCACAACCAAGGACGTCGGCCGCACAAACCTTCGCCAATTGCAACCATGCTTCCCGCATACTTTGACTATCTCTAAACTCGCCACTTCGAATTTCCTTGCGCATCCATTTTTTCTCATCTGCCTCTTCATTTTGCACGAAGAAATGAAAGCGCATGTGATTTTTAACAATCCACGAAACGCGACTAGCAAATTTCTTATTATAACCGAGACGAATCAATAGGTCATAGGCCATCTCCGCTCCTAGATTATCATGGCCTCGGTCGGTGTAGCGTCCATTGATAACTTGCCTAATGGTAGGCATTCCCTTTGCCACATCATGTAATAGGGCGCCCCAACGAAGGGTTAAATCAGGTTCCGTTTCCGAAACGACAGCCAATGTATGATACCATCCATCAAATTCGTGAAACGCCTTTTCTTGAGGCAATCCCACTAAATGATATAGCTCTGGCAAAATAGGAACCTCTTTAATTTCCCCATTTTCAACGACGCGGCACGAACATTCTGCCAAGCGCGATTGGACGAGTACATCTAGCCCTTTTGCAACTGCTGGTTCCAATAATAACCGGTCTAATTCATTGCGCACTCGTTCTAGTGAAAGCCCCGATACACGGTGGAATGCTTTGGGCATGGCCTCTAATAGGGATTTATCTGGAAGAAAATCGAGTTTTGCTATAAATCGGCAAGCTCTAAATAGTCTTAGTGCATCCTCTTGAAACCGTTCCGCTGGATTCCCGATGGTGCGCAAAACCTTATGCTTAATATCTCGGCGCCCACCGACTAGGTCGATAACCTCTTTATAGCGATTCATCGCCATACCATTAACGGTAAAATCACGACGTTTTACATCTTCTTCGAGCGTATCTGCATAGATGACTTCTTCAGGGCGATGGCTATCTGCCCCATATCGTTCCTTGCGATACGTAGCCACTTCATAATGTTTTCCATCTACAATGGCCACTACCACACCGAAGGACTTACCTATGATGCCTGTAGTTTCAATATTCGCATCACCTAAAACAGAGATGACCTGTTCAGGTCGGGCAGATGTAACGATATCAAAATCGTGTGGCTTTACATGCATGAGCATATCTCGCACAGCGCCGCCAATAATGAAAGCCTCAAAGCCCGCTTCTTCTAAAATTGTCAGCAAACGTATAGCTTGTTCCATACATCTACCCTCCCTTCTATTTATCTTTTTATTGTACTACAAATAGGGTTATGAAAAAAGGCTCACATACTATAAGCACATTGCAGATTATGCTCATAATAGTGAACCTTTTGTATATATGTAATTATAGTGACCGAACTTTCTCCGCTATGGCAAGACCTGTTTGAGTGACCGCTAATCCACCATCACTTGTTTCGCGAAGGGCTGCAGGCATAGCGCGGCCAATATTATTCATAGCCTCAATTACCTCATCGGTAGGAATTTGGCTTTCAATACCAGCTAAAGCAAGTTCAGCCGCTGTAATGGCATGAACGGCATACACGCCATTCCGTTTCACACAGGGCACCTCAACAAGACCTGCCACAGGATCACACGCAAGGCCTAGTAAATTTTTCATACACAATGACACGGCATGCCCGACCTGACGAGCAGTACCGCCCATCATTTCTACAATGGCAGCTGCCGCCATACATGCAGCTGTACCAATCTCAGCTTGACAGCCACCGACCGCACCGGCTACACAAGCGCGATTAGCAACCACATTCCCTACGCCTGATGCGGCAAGGAATCCTTTCACCAAGACATCTCTATCTAGTTTGTATTGCTCAGCCACGGCCTGAATGGCGCCAGGCATAACGCCACAAGAACCCGCCGTTGGACAAGCCACAATTCTGAACATTTTCGCATTAGCTTCGTTGACCGCAATAGCATAAGACATCGCCTTATAAGCAGTTTCACTCATGAATAATGGTTTTCGTTCCATTAAACGAGCCGCATCTCCACCAGACATATTGGATTGAGTCCGCTGTAAATGACGCATACCATCGTGAATGGAGGCCTCAAAAATACTTAATCGATGCTTAATTTCTTTAACGATTTCCTTTTCACTACGATCATACTGTTCTAGCTCACTGCGCATTACCACATCACCAAAAGATATGTTATTCTCTTCGCTAAGGCGGATAATATCAGCTATCGTTTCATATTCGTAACTCATCATATCCTCCTATAGGGCCTCAAAGGTCATCACATCTTGGATACCTGGGCATTCACGCATAAATTGTACTGTAATAGGGTTTACCACAGAATCTGTGGTAATTACCATAACGGCGTCCTTGTATTTACCCTTTCTAAACACGCGCATGGACGCAATGTTGATATCCGATTCACTCAAGGCCTGACTAATGAGAGAAATTGCACCTGGCCTATCCTCATGGAATACAACAAGGGTAAATTCATCGCCCGTAATGGACATATCATTGCCATCTACTTCGGTGACCATAATTTGACCACCACCAATTGAACGGCCTACGACGGACATATGACGATTATGATCACCGTATAAATCAAACTTAACTACATTCGGATGGCCTATATCGAGTGGTGATTCGATGAAAGTATAGTTTAAACCTACTTCATCGGCGAGTTCCTTTGCATTACGGATGCGTTTATCATCCTCTTTAAATCCTAATAAACCACCTAATAAGGCACGATCTGTACCATGCCCTTTATATGTTTTTGCAAATGACCCATACAAGGTCATCTCAACCTTCTTCGGCGTATTCCCAAATATACAACGAGCCATCTTACCAAGCCGCGCCGCACCAGCGGTATGCGAACTAGATGGACCAATCATAACAGGGCCAATAATATCAAAAATACTGTTCATAATGAACCTCTATGCATATATAAATAAAGATATAACCTAATTCTTATCTATAGTATAGCAATCAATATCGAGGCTTGTCTATATGCACAATAGAGGTATGTTTGTCCACTTATGACAAACATACCTCTATTCCATTAATTAACTATTAATATAACTCAGCTAAAAAAATAATAGCAAATACTCACAGTCCAAGACCATATGTCGTATTTGTTTTAAGGACAAAAAAGGCTATACCATCCGAAGATGGCATAGCCTAATTTATATAGCAACAGCCCAAATCATATAAGAGAGAGGGGATTAGGGCCGCTGTTATCAAGTTTTAATCCGATTAGCCCAAGATAGCTTTCATGTCAGCTTCTGGAGTTGTAATTGGATGTAATTGGAATTTTTCTACCAAAATGTTCAATACATTGCTGGAGAAGAATTTAGGCAAGGAAGGTCCGATGTAGATGTTGCGGATACCCAATGCCAACAATGTTAACAAGATACATACTGCTTTTTGTTCGTACCAGGACAATACCAATGTCAATGGCAAGTCGTTTACATCACATTCAAATGCACCAGCTAAAGCTACTGCTACTTGAATAGCGGAGTAAGCATCGTTACATTGACCCATATCAAGGATACGAGGGATACCACCGATTTCGCCGATGTTCATATCGTTGAAACGGAATTTACCACAAGCCAATGTCAATACTACAGTATCATCTGGAGTTTGTTTTACGAATTCTGTGTAGTAGTTACGGCCTACTTTAGCACCGTCACAACCACCAACTAAGAAGAAGTGTTTAATTGCACCAGCTTTAACAGCGTCGATTACTTTATCAGCAATACCCAATACTGTGCCATGACCAAAACCAGTAGTTACTTCGTGACCACCGTTGATACCAGTGAATTCTTGAGCTTCTTTGTAGCCGCCCAATTCGATGGCACGTTCAATAACAGCGGAGAAGTCTTTAGTACCGTCAGCTTTTTCTTCTACGTGTACACAGCCGTCGAAACCTACCATATCTGTAGTGAAAATATTAGCTTTGTAGTTTTCTTTTGGTGGCATGATGCAGTTTGTAGTGAATAAGAATGCGCCAGGAACGTCAACGAATTCTTTTTGTTGATTTTGCCATGCAGTACCGAAGTTACCTTTCAATTGAGGATGTTTTTTCAACTCAGGGTAAGCGTGGCAAGGTAACATTTCGCCATGAGTATAGATGTTTACACCTTTACCATCAGTTTGTTCCAACAATTGGTTTAAATCGTGAAGGTCATGACCAGTTACAACGATGAAAGGACCTGGTTCTACAGTCAAAGGTACTGTAGTTGGTACTGGAGTACCATATGTTTCAGTGTTAGCTTTATCAAGAATAGCCATGCATTTCAAGTTGATTTGACCGAATTCCATCAACAAGTTCAACCATTCTTCAGCACTGTGGTCTTTAGCGAATTCTACCATGCCTTTAATGAACCAAGCATCAACTTCAGGATCATGGAAACCAAGACGTGCAGCATGCCATGCATACGCAGCCATACCACGCATACCTAACAATAATGTGGAGCGAAGGGATACGATATCTTCTTCACCTTTCCACAATTGTTCCCAATCGAAGTTTTGAGCTGCGCTATCGATTTTTGCATGATAAGCGTTTACTTCATCGATGAATTCTTGAACGCGGTCTTCAGAGAAGTTTACGTTTGTTACACACATGAACAAACCGCGCATTAAATAGTCAACGCCTTCTTTAGTTTGGCCTTTTACGTCTAAAGCGCGTGCTAAACCAACTAAAGCAGCAGTTAATTCGTCTTGTAAATTAGCAACTGGTGCAGTTTTACCACATACACCTTGTACAGTACAGCCGCCTGGAGCTGCAGATTGTTCGCATTGATAACAGAACATACTCATTTAAATCCTCCTTTGCGAGACTTTCTCGCATTCAAGCTAATTGTTATAAACCTTATACGATACACTGATTAATATCAGGTTCTGATTGATTACATTGAAAGTATACCGTAAAAGTGATACAATTTCTGTAGCTTGAGCAACAATTAAAAACTTTTTCAAAAATTTCCTGACTTCCCGTTGGAACAAGTTGCTCACAAGAGCATATGTAATTATTTTACAATACTCATTACAAATTACCTATAAAAAGCATCACACCATACAATGTATAATTTAAGCTAAAATGGCTATATACTATATTAGGAGGCACATATGGTAAAACAAATTCTATCCGATGAGATTATCAAACAATACCTGCCAGTCTTAACATCTTGTCCCCTATTTAATACATTAGGAACACCGGAACTGACTAGTTACCTACACAATGCAAAGGTCATCATTCACACTTATAAAAAGAATGATTTCATCGCTATATCTGGGGATCCTATGGAGGGAATCGGTGTTATTTTAGAAGGCAGTGCGCTTCTCACGCGCGAAAACGTGCTAGGTCAACGGGTCATCATGGCTAATCTAGAAGCCTCCTCTATGTTTGGAGAAGCCTTATTGTTTAGTAAACGCCCACTTTGGCCAGCCACTATAAAAGCATTGAAGCCATCAAAAATTATGTTTATTCCTCTTGAAACATTTATCGAAACATTACCGGATTGCCATCAATGCCAAACCAAAATCCTTTCTAATCTATTAGAGGATTTATCGGAAAAAGCATTGCTTCTTACCAAAAAGGTTCACTATTTAACATTGAAAGGGATGCGTGAAAAAATTTATGCGTACCTTACAGACATCTATACGATGCAACATAGTGAAAAACTAGTGTTACCTCATAACCGTGAACAAATGGCAGAAGCCCTCAACGTTTCACGTACCGCATTAAGCCGCGAGCTTGGCAGATTGCGTGATGAAGGCATCATTGAAATCAATGGTCGCCATGTTACATTATTAGACCCTCAACAAATTGTAGAATTTGGATTTAACAATTAAATACAGCGTCCACGCAAGACAAAACCGCCTAGGAATAGCCTTAGGCGGTTTATTGTATATATGTATAGAGTTAAAACCAATGGGATAAATCAAATTCTTCCCCAATGGTTGCTTTCACATGAGCTCGGCCTAAATAGAGACCAAGTAATGTAAGAGAAATAGAACACATAGGGCTTTCATCATAGACGCGAGCCAAATCAGAAAGAACCGGACTAATATCGTCCATGATTTGACGAGCCTCTTCACCTCTAAATGCTGTAGGTTTACTCTTCATCAAAGCCATAAGATCACGTTGCACCATCGGATCGGGGATGCGAGCTTCTCTAAAGAAGCGTTGTGCCAAGGATTCATCGACAACAGCCAATTTATAAAGATTAGAATTTAAGCTGCGTACCACAAATTGTGGATCTACACCGCGGCCATCAGTAGCACGCAATAACTCTTCCTTTGTAAAACCACGATAGTTAAATACAAACGGATAGGAATTACTCAATAATTGTGTCAATGTTACGGACTCACGTTCTTGCTGAGTACAACGTAAATAATCTAGTTGACGATAAAACGATGAGTCATGAGGCAAATCCGAAATAAATGGTTCGATATATTTTTCCACATAATGTTGGAAATGAATGCGTCCATAGTTATTAGAATTACGAGAGTATTGCAATAATAATGTTAACGCCATCACTTGAAAGTGTCCTAATGTAAGATGGGGCAAAACACGCAACGCATCAAAAGCTACTAAGTACGGTGTACTCGACTTAGGCGACTGAACCACATCGGAAAAGGCTTCTAGCGCAGCTGTTTTCATCCACGTCGTTGGTGTGCCCGCATACGCTTTTTGCATAGCCAATAACGCTTCTTGAATTACGATATTTTGCAATAGTAATTTGACTTCGCTTAATTTCGTAATACCCAAAACAGCTAATGCATCTCGTGTAATGTCTGCTACAAACTGCATAGCATCTCCATGCACGACACCGAAGGCATGTGCAAATGGCTCAATAGCAAGGGCTACGTGTTTGTCCTCTTGTGCAGCCTGTGCCCACGGATTGATTGGCTCTGATTCATCTTCTTCTATGTTGGATAAATGTTCATTAATTTCATCGGCATTAAACATGCGCGTTTCTTCTAATGCAGATGGACCTTGTGGATTTACTACCTCACTGTTTTCACTACCAAACATCTGCGTTGCATCGGCATCAAAGCACCGTGTTTCGTCCATTACATCAGGAGACTCGCCTAATGCAATAGTATCCTCTGTAAAAGATTCAACATCAGAAATTTCCATCGTTTTTTCTGTATCAGTCACTGCATCAATAGGTTCTGCAACAACGGGGTCTATAACAGTAGGTTCTGTAACAATAGGTTCTGCGGTAACAGAATTCTCAAGTTCATGTTGTTCTACAGGATTATGTAATTGAATAGCATCCTTACTAACAGGTGTCCATTCATCAACATGAGCCTCGTATACATCAACACCATCATGTGTTTCTCGAGGTGTTATATGTACCTTCTCTTGTTCATACAAACGCCCTGGACGTGATTTTTTTGAAGGCTTTGATTTTACAGAATGCGCTTCACTGTTACTTTCACTTTTATTAAATACCGCATAGCATACTCCAAAGAAACCAAGTACGACAACGGCCAATACGACATATGGGATAAACGTTGACATTACATTCTCCTCTTATAATAATGCGTCATTATATACCGCACGGATACCGCCGATACTCTTAGGTCGAACACGACAAGCCGTCACATGAGCTTCCCCAATTTCTTTTAAGCTTAATCGTACCGGAACCGTTACATGTTTCATATGCATACCAATGAAAGTATCTCCTATATCGATTCCCGCATCTGCTTGTATAAATTCAACAATTACAGGATCCTTAAAGCGCTTATACGCCGTCATAGCCATAGCGCCGCCGGCATGCAATTGAGGAACCACGTTACATTCCTCTTCCCAAGTCATAACCTCACGTTCCATTACAAGGGCTCTATTTATATGTTCACAACATTGTACAGCTAAATATAAACCTCGTTCGCTAACGGCTTTATAAATCTCATCAAATACAACAGCTGCTACATCCTCATGAGAATCAGTGCCAATCTTTTTACCACAAATCTCGCTGGTAGAACATCCCACTACAAATAGCTGTCCTTCGTGTACCTTTGCTACTGTTAAGAGTTCTTCCATAGCAGTATGCACTTCTTGTCTAATTGTTTCAATAGAATGCATGATATCGCCCCTTTGTAATATTCAAATCTATAAATATATTATCATAAATTATATGTCTTTTATAGACCAAACTATAGGGCATATGAGTGAAATTCTTATGATAAATTAATCTATTGTATATGTTACTAGTGTGAAATACAAAAAAAGAGGCTTGCTAAAGCAAGCCTCTTTCAATCACTCAGTGGTGATATTAGATTTTTCTGTAAGGTTTTTGGCCTTGTTCGTAGAAGTTGTTACCTTCAGTATCGCCAACTACGATGCAAGGGAAATCTTCAACTGTTAATTCAGCCAAAGCTTCTGGACCAAGTTCACCATAAGCAAGTACTTCGTATTTTTTGATGGATTTTGCAATCAATGCTGCAGCGCCACCAACTGCTGCGAAGTATGTGCAACCATTTTTCTTCATGGATTCAACTACTTCTGGTTTACGGGAACCTTTACCAATCATGCCTTTGATACCTTGATCAAGCATTGTTGGTGTGTAAGCATCCATACGACCGGAAGTTGTAGGACCAGCAGAACCAATTGGATCACCAGGTTTTGCAGGTGTAGGTCCTAAGTAGTAAACGAATTTATTTGTCCAATCGATTGGTAATTTTTCACCACGTGCTAAAGCTTCTGTCATAACTTTATGAGCAGCATCACGAGCGGAGTAAATTTTGCCAGTGATAAGAACGCTATCGCCAACTTTTAATTTACGGGAAAATTCTTCATTATATTCTTCAGTATTAATGCGAATTGTTTCAGCCATTGTAATTTCCTCCTATCGATTAAAGTACTACGTGTTTATGACGAGCAGCATGACACATAATAGTTACTGCAACAGGAAGACCAGCGATATGAGTTGCACCCCATTCGATGTTTACACCTAGGCAAGTTGTAGTACCGCCCAATTGAGGTCCGATACCAGTTTTATTAACCATTTCCAAGATCTCTTCTTCCAATTTTGCATATTCTGGATCTTTGTGAGGTGTGCTGATGTCACGAAGCAATGCTTTTTTAGACATAACAGCAGCTTGGTCCATAGTACCACCAATACCAACGCCAAGTACGATTGGAGGGCATGGGTTAGGGCCAGCATGTTTTACGATTTCAAGAACTGCATTTTTAACGCCTTCAACGCCATCTGCAGGTACCAACATAGCTACGTCAGATTTGTTTTCAGAACCGAAACCTTTAAGTTCTACGTTGATTTCTACTTTATCGCCAGGAACGATATCAATGTAGATGATTGCAGGTGTATTGTTTTGAGTGTTTTTACGGTTGAACAATGGTTCTGCTACAACGGATTTACGAAGATAACCTTCTACATAACCTTGAGCAACACCTTCATTGATAGCCTCTTTAAGATCGCCACCAACGAAATGAACATCTTGACCTACTTCTACGAATACCAATGTCATACCAGTATCTTGGCAGTATGGACGATCTTCAGCATCAGCAATTTCTGCATTTTTGATGATTTGATCGAGAACGATGCAACCAACTGGAGACTCTTCTGTTTCACGGCCTTTTTTCAAACCTTCATAGATGTCTTTTGGCAAGTGGTAAGCTGCGTCCATACACATTTGACGGACTGTTTTTGTGATTTCAGATACTTGAATCTCGCGCAAGATAATCCCTCCTCAGGAAAATAATTAGATATTAACTCTAATACAATGAGATATATTTATTCTCAAAGTGTTAAGCTAAGATTAACTCTATGACTCCATACTAGCACACTACCGAAGGCCTTTCAACGCTTTACCTATACAGTTTTCTCAATGAAATTTATCGATTTGATAATTGTTTTCAATGATTAATTATACCTTTTTTATGCACTTTAATAATATTAAAAATAGCAGCTTAACTCTAATAAAAGGCTATACAACTGTAATAAATATCACATTATATTATTGTATATGGTTCGTTTCCAATCAATATGTGTTCTAACCATAAAATATATTGCTTTCTTTAATGAGATTATCTATCATTTTTATACAGAAAGATTTTAATTATGAGTATGTATAACGATTATCTTCAATACAATTAATTTACTAACCCCTTTATTCATCAAGGAGTGCCTATACACAAAAACATGCTTAATTACTGAGTTTCTCACCAATATACATAATTATCGATTTTTATGACTATCTTATCAAATTATTTTATCATTCCTCAAACTCTGTCTATTATGTGTTTTAGTTATAGCATATGCTAAAATTTTTTAACTTTTTATAACATTTCCCCTTGCTATTATCGATATGTTCCTTTATAATAATCACTATATTATTCCTCGATAGCTCAGTTGGTAGAGCAATCGGCTGTTAACCGATCGGTCGTAGGTTCGAGTCCTACTCGGGGAGCCAATATTGGCCCGTTGGTCAAGCGGTTAAGACACCGCCCTTTCACGGCGGTATCCCGGGTTCGATTCCCGGACGGGTCACCACATGGACGATTAGCTCAGCTGGGAGAGCGCCTGCCTTACAAGCAGGATGTCGGCAGTTCGATCCTGTCATCGTCCACCACAGTAAAAAGCAAGCTAAGGCTTGCTTTTTTTTTATTGCAACTATGGTATACTGTAAGATATAGTTTTGATTATATTTATATCAAGGAGAGTCGAATATGAACTTAAGAGAAGCAACCATGCGCATCAGTTTTTGGCTCGCCTTAGCATTTGTTTCAACTTTCACAATCGCTAATGCAGCAAATGTAGATGCTCAAACGACAAAAGCCCATTCTATTCCTATTGCACCAGTAAAGATCATTCCTGATCCTAGCACTATCAAAACGTCGCCGATTCAAATTACATCGACCACGTCAAATACACCATCTACAGCGGGAAAGGCTAACTACGATGGCCATTTAGATAATTTCCCATCTCGTAAGGTAACCCTTGTAGTGCCTACAACATTGCGCAATGAAAATACGGCTGCCTTTGGTAAATATTTATCCGATTCAGTGGCAAATGTCTTGCGTTATCCTTACTACGATACAACCGTAGTAAGCACCAACACACCATTGGCACAAATCACAGCCGTTGATTTAGCCGAAGTGGCAACATCACAACATTCTGAAATTATCATTATGCCTGTTCCAATACAAGACATATATGTACAATTACCAACGTCCTATCTCAGCCAATACTATCACGATGATAGCGATGACATTCATATTCAAGCAAAAATATCTGCTATGATTTATTTCTACGATACTAGTGAAGGTGTCGTCCACACTATCCGTAGCGGTTTTAACCAAATCGATGATACCTTGACTATGCCAACACATAAATCCGTATGGAATAAAGTTATAAAAGACTTGCTTGAACAATTACCATATAAACGTGTTCCAACAGATCGAGATCGTTACCAAGCTCCTGGTATCAATGCAGAAATGCCAGTTGTTCCAGACTACGAATTTCAAGTAGAACAACCCAAAAATACAGCTTACTCTCTAAAAGGTGTTAGTGTATTATAATTCAAAATACTGCAACAACAAAAGAGTGTCGCCCACATGGGTGACACTCTTTTTGCGTATACAAGCACATAAGGAGCACTACAAGAGTACTCCTTATTTACCAAGGCTATATCAATGTATAACTATTATATGCGTTGTGTTACCTTTAAACGAAGTAATGCCCTAGCTAAGGCGAGTTCAGCACGCTCTACATCTATATCAGGTGTAGGGTTAGACAAACGGCCTTCAGCGCGTTCTTTTGCTTGTTTCGCGCGATCGATATCGATGGCTTCTGAGCTTTCACAATTAGGTGTTACAATGCTCACATTATTGTGTTCAATTTCGACAAAGCCCCCGAAAACAGCAAATGTATGCTGTTGTCCATCAGGATTATCAACACGTAATGGGGCTATATCGAGGGCAATAATCATAGGTGCATGATTAGGCAATACACCAAATTCGCCATCAATAGCATGTCCTACGAAAAAGTCAGCCTTATCATCATATACAATCGCATCAGGTGTTATTATCGTTAGGGTCATAGGTTCCGCCATGGATTATTCCCCCTTCTCTTGCATTTCCTTTGCT
>ERZ772955.1062-NODE-1062-length-18575-cov-60.088067_pt1 | contig 18575 bp, 16 predicted proteins | sample MGYA00511133_ERZ772955 | MGnify/ENA primary metagenome ERZ772955 (study PRJEB29015, sample SAMEA2737914) | human oral metagenome | biome: human oral; feature: human-associated habitat; material: dental | place: China | collected 2149 ... | reverse complement strand
CTTCAAGATCGTCTCCGTCCACTGGTTTTTGCCCATCGTGATCTCAAGCACTTCCGTGTTTGCCGAAATGATGGCGATCGGCGTCTTCAGCTCGTGACTCGCGTTCGTGACGAATTGGCGCTGGCTCTTCAAGTTGCGCACGAAGGGCGCGACGAGGCAGCGAGAGAAGCACGCGACGAGCGCGATGTAGAGCAGCACGCAGAGGAGGCCGACGAGGACGGAAAAGCGCACGCCGTTCCAGACCATCTGCATCTCGCGCGTACAGTCCATGACGACGACGAAGGAGCCGCCCCCCTCAAGCTTCGTGACGAGATAGGCGTAGTAGGCGCCATCGGCTTCGTAGTTGCCGCGCAGGCTGACGCCATGAGCGAGACGCGTCGCCAATGCCTCGGCTTCCTCGTCGGTGACGGCGGCGATGTGGCTCACATCCGCCGCAAGGAGTGCACCATCCTCACTGAATTTCGCCCAGTAGTAGCGCGTCTGAAAGGCAAACTCCGGCGTATAGTCGAAGCCCTCGTCGACAATGCGCTTTTCGGGCAGCTTGCCGTCGTGGCGCGTGATGTAGGAGAGCACCGCCTCGATGCGGCTTCCCTCGTCGTAGAAACTCGCGAGGTTCAAGGCGGCGAGCACGACGAAGACGATGAGGACGACGGCAGCCGTGCCTAGGGCGATGAACTTGCGCCGCAGCCGCGATACCATTTCCATCTAGCCCACCTCGCAGATCGTGTAGCTTCCCCCCTGCTCACCGCGAATCGCAACGTCGCCATGAATCGCCTTGAGTTTCTGTCGCAGGTAGGAGATGTAGACCCAGACGATGTCCGCGCCCTCTTCCGCTCCCTGCCACACGCGCTCGTAAATCTCCGACGTCGTGACGCACTTTCCCGCATTCATCATCAAGAGCTGCATGAGCTGCGTCTCCTTGCTCGCAAGGCGCACGGCGCTCTTCGCCGCCAGTTCCTGCTTTCCGACGTCGAGCGTGACCGAGCCGAGCGACAGCTCGGCGGACGCATAGACTTCGGCGCGGCGCGTCAAGGAACGCAGACGTGCGAGCAGCTCCCCCATCGCGAAAGGCTTGGGCAGGTAGTCGTCCGCCCCCGCGTCAAGCCCCTCGATGCGGTCGCCGACTTCCGCCTTCGCCGTCAGCAGCAAGACGGGCGTCGTATCGCCCGCCGCACGCAGCTCTTTCAAGGCCGTCACGCCGTCCATCACGGGCATCATCACATCGAAGACCATGCAGGCGTAAGTGCCTTTGTGCGCGAGCGCCAGAGCCGCCCTGCCGTCGCGAACAGCGTCGACCTCGTAGCCCGAATGCTCCAGAACTGCGACGAGCGCCGCCGCCATATCCTTTTCATCTTCCGCCAGCAGGAGCTTCATGCCATCACCTCGCCCATCACATCAGACTCTCGAATCAAGTTGCGGATCGTCTGCATCGAAAGGTCGCACGAGGCAAGCTCATCGGCGCAGCGCTTGAGCTCCGCCGCCAAGAGTTTGCGATTCTTGACCGTGTGCTTGTACATCATCTCGTGCTCCAAACTCGCCCAGGAATCCATGGCGAGCGTGCGAAGCTGCAATTCCACAAAGAAATGTCCGGGATTCCTCCCTGCCACATCCTCGAACGGCGCTTCGATCGAAACGATCATGTGGTAACTGCGATAGCCGTTCGGCTTCACGTCGCGAATGTAGTCCTTCTCCTCGAAGACCGTCACGCCAGAAAGCTCTTTGAGCGCACGCACGACGACGTAAACGTCGTCGATGAAGCGGCAGACGACGCGAACGCCGATGGCGTCATGCACCTTGCAGAGAGCCGCCTGCGGCGTCTCAGGCAGTCCTTTGCGGCGGCACTTCTCACGCATGCTCTCGTCCGACTTGATGCGGCAGATCAGATGCTCGTAGGGCGCCGATCCTGTGCGCTCCTTGACGCGTGCGCTGATCTCCTCGATGCGCGTGCGAAACGCGCCGAGAATCTCAGGGAGCGCCTCTCCCTGCTTGCCATAGATGCTTTCCAAGAGAATCCCTCCCCTGCTACTTCTTCACGAGGCGCAGATGACGCTCCGCTTTCTTCTTCGCCACATCGCGCTCCAAGGCTTCCCGGAGCTTGCTGCGATTCGACGCGCCCGTGCCGTGCTGTCCAATGTTCAAGAGGATGCCGACGCTCGCCATGCTGATCATCAGCGATGTGCCGCCGTAGCTGATGAAAGGCAGCGGCACGCCGATGACGGGCAGGAGGCCGCCGACCATCAGAAGGTTGATGACCGCCTGACCGCTGATGAGCAGCAGGATGCCCGTAGCGAGGAACTGCCCGTAAGCGTCAGAGGCGGCATTTGCGATGCGCGCACCATAGACGGTGAACGCCGAGTAGAGCACGAGCACGAGAATGACACCCAGAAAGCCTGTCTCCTGGCTGAAGATAGCGAAGGCGAAATCCGTATGCGCCTCGGGCAGGTAGCTGTACTTGCTCACGCCCATGCCAAGCCCCATACCCGTGAGACCGCCCGAGCCGATGGCGGACAGAGACTGCACCGTCTGATAGCCGATGCCCTGCGAGTCCGCCCACGGATCGAGCAGAACCTTGAGACGTGCCAGGCGGTACGGCTGCAGGATGGACAGCGCCGTGCCCGCCGCCGCGAAGACGGCGACTGTCGTCAGCACCTTCGTCCCTTTGAGTCCTGCAATGCAAAGGAGCATGAAGGGCACGAAGATGACAATGAACATCGTGCCGCCGTCCGGCTCCAACTCGATCAACAATCCCATGAAGAGGACGAGCAGATACTGTGGATTCGGGAAGAGAATGTCGATGGGCTTGTCATTTCGCACACGGTACGCCGCATAAGCAGAAATGAGCATCAGGGAAACGAGCTTCGCGATTTCCGCCGGCTGGATCTGGAAGCCTGCCGTGCCGAGCCAACGCTTCGAGCCGTTGACCTCCGCTCCCACGAGAAGGACTGCGATGAGCGAGAGGATCGTGATTATGACGACGGGCACGATCCACGCACGCCAGCGATGATAATTCACACGGCAGCCAAGAAAGAAGCAGAAGAAGCCCGCCGCGAGGTTGAAAAGCTGACGCTGCAAGAAGAAGTACGGCGTGCCGAACGTCGTTTCCGCCAAGATGAAGCTTGAGCTGAACACGTTGATGCTGCCGAAGACGAGGAGCACGATGAAGATGGCGAGCACCGCCTCCATATCGCTGACCCAGAAGCTCTTCTTTCCCTTGTCTTCTGCGGCTTCCTGTCTTTCCATAGTCCCCTCCTTCACGCGAACGTGACCTCGCAGCGGTTGATTTTCTCACCCTTGCCGCTGAATTTCTTTTCATACTCTGTCATCACGTTGTCGGGACGTGCCTCGCTGTGCAGATCATAGGAAACGTCGTGCAGCGAAAGCCCCATCTCGCGAAACTCCTCCAAAGAAAAATCGAAGAGCGCACGGTTATCCGTCTTAAAGACAAGCTTGCCGCCGGGCACGAGGAGTTCCTTGTAGCGAGCGAGAAAACTGCGGTGCGTGAGGCGGCGCTTCGCATGACGCGCCTTGGGCCACGGATCGCAGAAGTTCACAAAGAAACGATCGACTTCCCCCGGCGCAAAAATTTTCTCAAGCTGGGCGATGTCGAAGACGAGCAGGCGCACATTCTTCAACTCCTTCTCGCGCACCTTCTTCGCCGCCGCGATGAGCACATCCTGCTGCTTCTCGATGCCGATGAAGTTCACCTCAGGGGAGCGCTCCGCCATCTGACGGATGAAATCGCCCTTGCCCGTGCCCAATTCGACGAAGAGCGGCGCCTCGCGTCCGAAGATCTCCTTCCAACGTCCCCTTTCCGCCTCGCCCGCCGGGCGATCCTTCGGATAGACAAAATCATCGTATGCGTGAATGGCCTCATCCACCCACGGCTTCCTGCGCAGTCGCACAGAACTTCCTCCTTACACTTTTTCCAACTGAAACTTCTTCAAATAGCGATACAGCGTGACGCGGCTGACATCGAGAAGATTCGCCAAGCGGCTGACGTTGCCGCCCGCCGCCTTCCATGCACGCAGGAATATTTCCCGATCCGTCTTCCAGTCATCATCGGGCTTGACGTCGCCCATGAGATTGATGTTCTCGGGCGAAATCGCCATGCCCTCCGTATGGAAGAACGACTGCTCCAAGATGCTCTGCATCTGCTTGATGTTGCCCGGCCAATCGTACTCTTCAAGAAGCGTCAGCGTCTCCGGCAGAAGCCGCTTCCTCTCCATGCGGTGCTGCTCGGCGAGCTCGCAGATAATCTGCTCGGCGAGCAGGGGGATATCCTCGCGTCGGTTGCGCAGCGCCGGCATGCGTATGACGCTGCGTGAAACGATGTCGTAGAGACTTCGGTCGAAGAGGCCTCGCTCCGTCAAGCGCTTGAGATCGCCGTCACAGTCGGCGATGATCCGCACGTCGATGGGGCGCACGACCGTCTCGCCGAGACGATGCGCCTTGCCCTCGCGCAGAGCCGCCGCGAGAGCGGCCGCCGTCTTCTTCGGCAGCTTCTCGATCTCATCGAGAAAGAGCGTGCCGCCAAAGGCAAGCTCCAATTTGCCGGGACGGCTGACATAGGGGGAAAGCGCCGCGCCGAAAAGCTCCTCGTCCAGAAGTTCCGGCTGCACATCGCCGCAGCGGAAGGAAATCAAAGGCCCCGCCGCGCGCGCCGACGCCTGATGTATGCCGTGTGCCAAGCGCTGCTTGCCCGTGCCGCCCTCGCCCTGCAGCAGCACATGATTCTTTCCCCTCGCCACGCGCAGCGCTTTTTCACGCAGCGCTTGGAACGCCTGTCCCTTGCCTGCCATCGTGGCGAGGCTGTACTTCGCCGTATAGCCCGCCGTGTGCGCGACGAGCATTCTAAGATCCTCAATGGGCATGGAAACGGTCACGACGCCATTGACCTCGCGCGTCACAGGGCTCTCGATCGGCACGACGGTCGTGATGTCCTCATACGTCTTCGCCTCCGTGATCCATGTGACCTCCTTGTTGTAGCAGGGCGTGCCGCTGAATCCCTGATAGATCGGCGTGTGACGATAATTCAAAACGATGTCGTTGAGGTTCGACAGACGGCTCGTCGCCTTATCGCGCGCTCCGATGCGCGTGAGACGCTCCAATCCCAAGCGGTTCGCATAAGCGACCTCGCCGCTCGGCAGGATATGATAGACGGCGAACGGCGCAGCATCCAAGATCGCCTCCTGCGCCTGCAGTCTAAGGTCGCGCGCCAAGGCGGCCTCAAGCGAACGCGCGATGAGCAGAAGCTGAGCGATGACGGCATCCTGCGGCACGAGCTTCGGATCGTCCACGACGATGTTCACGAGATAGTGCAGTTCGCCGCCGACGAGGACGGGCGCTGTACAGGCGTCGCTTTCGTGAGACGCCTCGCGCCAAATCTCCGGCCCGAAGACCCAAAACGGCACACGCTTCTCCTTCGCTATGCTGATGCTCGAAGCGCCGATCTCTTCGATGCCAAGGCGCGAGCCTTCAACCTTGCCGGGCGGCAGACGCATGAAGGGCAGCGTGCAGCTCTTCAAGACGAGCGCCTCGGCATCGAGCAGCAAGAGACTCAAACCGTAACGCGCAAAGAACTCCTGTACGCCCTCCGTCAGCTGCAGAAGGCAATCGATGGCAGGGGCATGCTTTTTCTGCAGTGCACAAAAATCCTCCGCAGAAAGCACGCGCTTCGGCTCCGTCCCCATCGACGGCACGTCGAGCCGCCTGCTCTCACGCCACGCCTCAGCCACCCACGGATGCACGTTGACGTCAATCTCCCCTTCGTCGCGAAACCTCTGGTAATACGCCTCAAGCTTCTCCCTGCTGCGCTGCTCCCGTATCATATCTCTCCCCCATCCTAGCCAAATGTATTCTATGAATGCACAATCTCGTTTCCCTCCGTATCATACTATCTCATTCTACTACGAAATGTTAAGAGCGACAAGCACATTGCCAAGTTCTCATATCCCATGTATAATAGAAAAGATATGAAAAAAGAAATTATTGCATAGAAAGCAGGGATTCGATATGGCGAAACAACTGAAGAAGATCCGCCGGAATCTGAAGTCGCAGGCGGGCGGCACGAATACGGAGAAGCGCCCTGAAAAAAAGGGCAAGGACACCTTCCTCCTGATCATGATTGCGCTCACGTTCTTCATCGCGTTCATCGGCTGGTCGGAAATGACGTGGCTGAACCGCTCGATGTACGGCTCCCTCGCCGCCTCCCTCCTCCTCATTTACGGCTACAAGCAGGGAAATTTCGGCGAGAAGGAAAAACTCTGGATGACGCGCGCCAGCATGTTCTTCATCGCCCTCTCCTTCGCCCTCTTCGCGGCCATCTGCTACTTCCAATACTTTGCCTGATGCAATAAACCCACCATGCCCGCTCGGCTTGGTGGGTTATTTTCTTCTCTTTGCTTTCCGCTTTCTCAATCCTTGAGGATATGCCACTCGCCGCTGCGGTTCGTTCCCGTGCGCTCGATGACGCCTGCCTTGTGCAGTGCCGTCGTCATGCGCTTGACCGTGGCGATCGATACGCCGAGCGCTTCCTTCAAGGCCTTCTGCGTGACCTTGGGATTCTCACGAATCACATGAAGAAGCCTTTCCTCCATAGATTCTTCTGAAGAAACCTTCACAGGCTTTTCCAAAACTTCTTTCACGATTTCTTTGGCAGATTCCTCCGCAATCGCTCCTGCAGGCTCTTCCGCATCGAAAGAAAGCTCCTGCTGCCCCGCGCTCACCTTCTCTTCCCGCGGCTCTGCCGGCTCTTCCTCAAGGGCGATATCATCCGCCTTGAGATCCGCAAGGGATTCAAGTTCAAGTTTCAGCTCGGGCGCAGGCTCAAAATCCGGCTCATGATCGGCTTCCACTTCTTGGGTGAGGTTCGCATCTTGTCCATCTTCCAACGAATTCCCGGATGCCAAAACATCGCCTGCACCGCTTTCTTCCTGCAGCGGCGCCGGCTCTTCCTCTATTTCCTCCGGCAAAGGTTCTTCTTCCCGTATAGGTTCAGCTTCTTCTATAGGCTCAGCTTCCTGCACAGATTCAGCTTCCTCTGCAAGCTCCGTTTCCTCGACAGGCTCCTGCTCTTGAACAGGCTCCACGCTCTCAACAGGTTCAACATCCTGCACGAGTTCAGCTTCGACGACAAGCTCCTGATTTTGGACAGACTCCTCTTTCTCAGCGGCCTCAGCAGTCTGCACAAGTTCAGTTTCCTCGACAACACCTTCGTGCTGCTGTGCTTCTTCTTCGGCACGGCAATAGAGATTGATGCGCACGGAATCGCCGAGCGTGATGACGGCAGGCTCAGGCAGGCGAGCCCGCTTCGCCGCACGATAGAGTTCGGGCAGGATGCTCTGGAAGCCCGTCATCATGCCCATGTAGAGGAACGCCGCCGCAATCGCACGGTTGCGTATCTTGGAGAAGCCCGTCTTGAGCTTCCAGATCGTCATGTCTTCTTCCAGCAATCCCGGTACAGTGATTTCCAAGCGATCCTCGTAAAGCACGAGGGAGATGCGCCCCGGCGCCGCATAATTCCTCTGGCAGACAGCGCGAGCAAGCAGGCGGCGCATGAGATCTTCCGGAAGCTCCTCCAGTCCACGCGCCTTGAGCCCCCGCGCCAAAAGGCGCTCCTGCACATAGTTCGCTGCACCGTCCACCTGCTCCGTCAAGGAACCGGCAAACTCTTCGCCGCCGACGAAATCAAGGCGCGTCGCACCAAGATACTCGGCGCACTGGATGAAGCCTTCGGGAAAAAGTTCCTCCGCCGTTCCTGCGAGCAGATGCCAGCCGCCCGTCGCGCGGCACTCGCCCTCCTCCTCACGCAGAAGCTTCCATGCCAGGAGATCCTCCTTCTGCAGGCGCATGACATCATCATCAGCGCGGCGTTTCTCCGCCTCGCCGTACATCATGCGGCAGAATTCCTCGATCTCCACATCACTGACCGTGCTCTCGGCCGCGAGCTGATCGGCGCTGCTGTTCGTGCCCGAAAGAAGAAGCTCCTGCACCTGATACGGCTCAGCGAGGCGCGTCGCGCCGCCGACGCGCACGTAGGTGCCGTCCATCATGCCCAATTCCTTGACGAAATACGGCTTTTCCATACCGGGGAAAATCTCTACGACGACGACCTGCCGCCCATCTTGCAGTTCCACACCGACACGCGGAAAAATGCGCGGCTCGCAGCTGTCGAAAATCTTCTGCGTGATCTCATCTATGCACGGAATGAGCTCCGCCTCTGCTGAAAATCCCCTGCCGCTTTCACCGTAGAAAATGATGCGTCCGCCTCGTCCGTTCGCAAAAGCCACGGCCGTATTCAAAAAAGATCCGCTCTCCGCCACGATCTGCTCCACGAAATCGCCGCGAACCCCCGTCATTTCTTCCTGCACATTCAGCACCTCTCTGCCATCCGTTTTCTACGCTATAGTATAACAGTTTTTCCAAGGAAAGTCCAAGATTCACCTCGTTAAGGAAACACGGATACGTGCATCTGTGAGAATCCGGGGGACTTTATTTATCTGCACTTCCTTAAAGCAAGCTGTGTGTCTTGCCGATTTCTTTCACTCGATCCAGCGAAAACTTCGACAATCGCGCAATCGTTTCAAGCGGCAGCCTGTCACGCAGCATTTCCAAAACGACAGCCACCTTTCCCGCCTCCATGCCCTCTTCCAAAACAGCTTCCTCGAAGTCCTTTTGATTCCATTCAAAGTTCACCATATCGACGACCTCCCCTTCATGTCGCTGCAAGAACTCCTTCATGATGTCATGTTCTTCACAATACCGCATGGCTTCGCGAATGGCCGTTGCTCTTTCCATGCCGTTTGCCATGTTCCTCTTGATGCGATCCATAAAGAAACTGTAGTCATGAAGCGAACGACTCTTTTTCAAAAGCGGTTTCGTTTTATCGTAAGCAATGTTATGAAAATTTACTTTTAGTTCTAAATGGATATCTTCGTCCGTTTTCAGAAACGCATCTGACAGCTTCATCGAATGCGTTTCAGGCATGTCCCGACTCCCTGTATAGAAAACATGAAATTCTGGTGCAGGAAGTCGAATCGGCTTATTTTGGTACAGCTTCTTTGTCGGAACATATTGCCGTAATTGTTCACAAACGTAATACAAACAACGCAGCGGCATATTTCGATTCGCTGTGCTTTGGTGTTCCACAAAAAACAAATGACGCCCTGCTATCAGAAAGGAAATATCGTTCTTCAACTGTGAAAGAAATGTCCCCTCCAAAGTCACAATCTGCACGGATTCCTCCGCCGCGTAGATTTTTTCACGCAAGGCTCCCGCGACTTCTTTGAGACGTGCTGCATCATTGAAGTACATGCGAAAGACGGTATCTTGGTATTGCCTGCCTTTCTTCTCTTTTTCCATAACCGATGCTCCACTCTTGTCAACTTGTTCACTTCTTTTTATTATAGCATAAATCCGTACAGTCAGACAGCATACCGCATTCCATGCATGCGAAAAGTTCCCTATTCCACTTTCTCACCATAAGGAAAACCACGCGAAAAAAAGATGCCGCACAAGTATATGTGCGACAACTCCCACCATATCTCCCTGCCAATTCAATTTTCTATGCCCTTGCGCGCCGCCACGCCCTTTGCATAATAGTGGCGCACTTCCCGCATCTCTGTGACGAGGTCGGCTCGTGCAAGCAGCCAGTCGGGCGCATTCCTGCCCGTCAGGACAATCTCCCGCTCGGGCGGCAGATCATCGAGCAGGGATTCGACCGCCTCGCGCGAGATGAGTTCGAAGAAGAGAGCCACGTTCAGCTCGTCGAGGATGACGACGTCCCAGGCTCCCGAGCGTGCGGCTGCGGCAGCCTTGGCGAAGCCGTCCTGCATCAGCTGCAGGTAGTCAGCGGGCGGCTCACCCTCAGGGAACACGACGACGTCTTCTCCCCATGCCGCACGCTCCTCTTCCGTCAGCATGCCCTCCTTCGCGATGAAGAACGGCTTGCCCGTCGTATAGAGCGCAAGCTGCGGTGCGAATCCCTGCAGGACTTTCTGCTCGCTGTAGGCAAGGCTCTTCATGAACTGCATGATGTAGACGCGAAATCCTGCACCTAGGGCGCGCACGGCAAGGCCGATCGCCGCCGTCGTCTTGCCCTTGCCCGCGCCCGTATAGACCTCGATCATCGGTTGTCCACCTTGTCCATCGCGTAGAGATCGTGCTCGGCGAATCGTTTTTCGGCAAGCGCTTCATACTTCGTGCCCGGCCTGCCGTAATTCGTGTACGGATCGATGGAGATGCCGCCGCGCGGCAGAAACTTACCCCAGACCTCGATGTAGCGCGGCTCCATGAGGCGCACGAGATCCTTGAGGATGATGTTCACGACATCCTCGTGGAAGTCGCCGTGATTGCGGAAGCTGAAGAGATAGAGCTTCAGCGATTTGCTCTCGACCATGCGCCGCTCGGGCACGTAGGAGATCGTAATCGTCGCGAAATCCGGCTGCCCCGTAATCGGACAGAGGCTCGTGAACTCGGGGCAGTTGAACTTGACCCAATAATCCTTGTCGGGATGCTTGTTCTCGAAGGTTTCCAAAAGCTCAGGCGCATAGTCCGCCGCATACTGCGTGTTCTTTTCGCCGAGATGCGTGACGCCCTTCATCTCATCGCTCGTGCGTGACATGGCTGCTCCTCTCCGTGCGCTTCTTGGCGCATCAAAAACTTTTCCTCGAATCCTTCCTTTGTTTCCGGCCGTCCAAAGAGATAGCCCTGAATGGAATCGACCTTGCACGTCTTCGCCAGAAGATCATACTCCTCCTGCGTTTCCACACCCTCGATGCAGACCTTCATGCCCATGCTGTGGCAAAGCTCCACCGTGTAGTCCACGATGCGGCGATCGAAGTCCGACCACAAGATCTGCTTGACGAAGACCCTGTCAATCTTCACGATGTCGCACGAGAGATTCTTGAACATCGCCAAGGAAGAGCAGCCCGTGCCGAAATCGTCCATGGCGATCTTCAGGCCATACTCGCGCAGAGAGGCAAACTGACGATTGATGAAATCCCAGTCCGAGATGACCGTGTGCTCCGTAAGCTCCAAAACGATGCTCGCCGGATCTACGCCATAGCGCTCAATACATTCCTTGACGGCCTCCTTGAAGGACGGGTCGCGCAGCTGCACATAGGAAAGGTTGATGCTCATGCAGAAATCGGGAACAATCTTCTGCCACTCACGACAGATGCGCACCGCCGTATCGGCGATCCACTTGCCGACGGGAATCATCAGCTGCGACTCTTCCAGAAGGGGGATGAACTCCATAGGAGCGACCATGCGCCCCTTGGAATTCTGCCAGCGCAGCAGAGCTTCCGCACCGATGATGCGCCGGCTGCCCGCCCCCACCTGCGGCTGAAAGCACAGGCTGAAGCCGCGGCAGCCGTCCTCCACCGAGCGGCGTATGTCCTCGCGCGCCGTCAAAGAGCGCAGCCAGCGGTTGTAAAGCTCCTTCGAGAAGATGCAGTTCTTGTTCTTGCCCCCCTGCTTCGCCAAGGTCAGCGCCGCCTCCGCATATTTGTGCAGCACGAGGTAGTCCTTGCCGAACTGCGGGAAGAAGACCGTGCCGCCCGACACCGTGCAGAAATACTTGTGCTCATTGATCTGCTGCGGCTTCGAGAGCGCCGTCTGTATACTCCGGTAGAGAGTTTCAACATCCGCCTCGTCCGCCCCCGGATAGACGATGCCGAACTCGTCGCCGTCGAGCTTATAGAGCCGGAAATCCGTCGAGAGGATCTTCTTGATGCGCTTTGCGACCTCACGCAGAACCTGATCGCCAAAGGCGCGGTTGTAGGCTTCGTTGACGATCTTGAAATTGTCGATGCCAAGAATCATCAGAGCGCCGCTCCTGCCCGTCTCGCGTGCCTCGTCAAGCGCCGCCTTCATGCGCTGCTCCAAGCGATACTTGTTCAAAAGTCCCGTGACGGCGTCCGCACGGATGCGCTGTCCCATGAGCCGAAAGATTCCCGCATAGAGCGTTCTCTCCCCCTCGTGGTCGAGCGCAGCGGCGCAGCGGCACTCGATCCACTCGTATTCCCCCTTGCGCGTCCTCGCGCGAAACTCAACGCAGCCCTCTCTCGTATGCCCCTGCAGCACATCGTCGAAGACCTTCGTGGCGCTTTCGCGCTCCGTCGGATGCATGATTTCCTGCCACGCCTGGCGAAAGGCAGAAAAGCCCATCGTTTCCGCAGGTATGCCGAAATCCCGCACGATGTTCGGCGACGTCATCGCCACCTTGTTTTGCAGATCCACCACATAAAGATAGCCGGACGTCGTCCTCTTCAGCACATCAAAATAAATCTTCAGACGCTTCAGCAAGGGGCTCAAAGCAGTTCGCGGGATTCGGCGCATGGCGACCTCCTGTTGTCGGGCGTACCCGATGATCTTATGAATATATAATAGCCGACAAATTTCCTAAATGCAAGACTTGACAAAGATTTCCTCCATAAATTTTATGGAAGAAAATCCTCTTCCGACCCAAAGAAAAAGCCTTCGATGCCAAAGCGGCAATCGAAGGCTTTGCGATGTGCAGACCTCATTTATCAACGATTTTTCGTCTTATTCATGATTCCTTCCCTCAGCCAAGACTGCTCGCCTCCGCTTTGCTGCGCCTCTGCTGGAAGAAGAGCACGGACGCCAGGAGAAGGAATCCCACGAGATCGGTCACAAGTCCTGGTTGAATCATCAATAGACCGCCGACGAACAGCATAACGCGCTCAAGTCCGTTCAACGGCTTCACGAGGCAGCCGATCATCGAGGCGCTCAAACCGATCATGCCGATGACCGAGGTCACGAGCACAGTGATGAGCGATATGGGCGTCGCATCGATCATGAGAACGACGGGCGACAGCACGAAGATGTACGGAATGATGAAGGCAGCGATCGCGAGCTTCGAGGCATTGATGCCCGTCTTCAGCGGCTTGCCGCCGCTGATGGCAGACCCGGCGAAGGCGGCGAGAGCCACAGGAGGCGTCACGTCAGCGATGATGCCGAAGTAGAAGACGAACATATGCGCCGCGAGCACGGGCACGCCCATCTGCACGAGCGCAGGAGCGGCAATCGTCGAGGTGATGACGTAGTTCGCCGTCGTCGGCACGCCCATGCCGAGGATGATCGACGTGATCATCGTGAAGAACATCGTCGGCAAAAGCATGCCGCCCGAAAGATCGAGCAGAGCCGACGCGAGCTTGAGGCCCACACCGGTCTTCGTCACGACGCCGATGATGATGCCCGCCGAAGCGCAGGCGACGAGGACGCCGAGGACGTTCCGCGCACCGTTTTCAAGACCGCGCACAATTTCTACGGGCTTCATGCGCGTCGACTTGCGCAAAGACGAGGCCGCGATGGCGAGCACGATCGCCCACAGTGCCGCACGCATCGGCGTGAAGCCCGAAACGAGCAGATAGATGATGACGATGAGAGGAATCGCGAGATGACCGCGCTCCTTCAAGATCTCCCACGGCTTGGGCAGTTCGCTTCGCGGCACGCCTTTGAGATTACTGCGGCGCGCCTCGAAGTGGACGCCGAGCCAGATGCCGAGGAAGTAGAGGAGCGCAGGAATCGTCGCCGCCTTGACGACGTCGAAGTACGGCACGCCGACGAACTCCGCCATGAGGAACGCCGCCGCTCCCATGACAGGCGGCATGAGCTGTCCGCCCGTCGAAGCAGCCGCTTCGACCGCGCCCGCGAAGTTGCGCTCGTAGCCGAGCTTCTTCATCATGGGAATCGTGAAGGCTCCCGTACCCGCGACGTTGGCGACCGAGCTGCCCGAGACTGTACCCATGAGGCCGCTCGAAAGCACGGCGACCTTCGCCGGGCCGCCGCGCGCCCAGCCCGCCACGGCATTCGCAAGGTCGATGAAGAACTTGCCGAGTCCCGTCGACTCCAGGTAGGCACCGAAAAGGATGAAAAGGAAAATGAAGGTCGAGGACACGCCGAGCGGTATGCCGAACACGCCCTCCGTCGTGAAGAAGAGATGCGAGACGAGCTGGTCGAGATTCAGTCCGCGATGTGCGAGAACGCCCGGAAGGTACGGCCCTGCGAATGCATAGGCGAGGAAAAAGAGCACGACGCAGACCATCGGCATGCCGACGACGCGGCGCGTCGCCTCGATGACGAGCACGATGCCGATGAGACCTACGACGAGATCAAGCGAATTGACCGTTCCCGCACGCATCACGAGGCTTCGATAGGCGAAGATGATGTAGGCGGGAGCGCCCGCGCCCAAGATGGCGAGGACGACGTCGACGACATGCACCTTCTCGCGCGACCAGACCTTGCGCATCGGAAAGAGCAGGTAGACGAGAGTCAGACCGAAGCCCAGATGAACGGCACGCTGCAGCTGCGCATCGAGCACGCCGAAGACCGCCGTATAGATTTGAAAGAGGGAGAACGCGATGGCGAGAACCGCCACGACCTTCGCCATGAAGCCCTTGTGCTCAATGACGTCGGATTCCTTATCGTATTTTTTCAGAACTTCTTTTGCAAGTTCCTCATGCTTCTTGTCCGGCATGATGAACATCATTCCTTTCCTGCCGCAGCAGCGGCTCCAACCTCCTTGCCGAGGAGCTTCTCCATGCCCCAGCGCCACGGGGAGATGACCGCGAGATCGACGCGGCTTCCTGCCGGAAGCCTCTCAAAAAGCTTCTCCTCCGTACCGTCGAGCACGAGCGTCAGTTCCGTGCCCACGCCCGTGCGCAGGGAAAGACGCGGGAAGCGGCGCTCCATGCCATCCATGACGAAAAAGTCGCCTTCCGCGCGGAACTCGCCCTCGCTCGCGAGAAACGGCAGCCCCACGCCGAACGATTGGTAGCGCGTCCTGTCGAGCACGAAACCCGAAACTTCGTCATCCACGCGCAGGTCTTCCTCCACGGGCGTCTTCTGCACCGAATGGATGAAACGAATCACGACAGGCATCCCCGCGTACGCTTTTTCCACATAAAGGAGCGCCCCCTGCTCGCTTTCCACGACGAGCAGGGGGCGTGCCAAGAAATCTGCAAGCGCCGCGAGCACGAGAGCCGCAAGGAAGAGCCTCACACCCAGCCGCTTCTTCATTTATTCCTTGTAGTAGCGCTCTGCGCCGGCATTCAACTCAATGGACATGCCGTCCTTCGCGCTCTCCTTCGTAATCTGCTTCGCCGCCGAATGCGCCGCCTGCAACTTCTCGATATTGTCGAAAAGCGCCTTCGTGATGTCGTAGCCGAGCTTCTCGTCCACCTTGTCCGTCGCAACGAGCATCGCCATGACGGAGATTCCCGGGACTTCTTCATCGAAGCCCGCATAGATGCCCGCCGGAATCTTCGTCTTCGTGTAGAACGGGTACTTCGCGATCAAGGCGTCCGCCTTGTCCGCCTCGATCGGCAGGAGACGCACCTTGTTCTGCGACGTGATGTCCTGCACCGCCGCCGTCGGGAATCCCGCCGTGACGAAAGCCGCGTCGACGTTGCCGTCCTTCAGGGCGCTCGCCGCCTCGCCGAAGGACAGGAACTGCTCATCAATATCATCATACGTGATGCCGTACGCCTCAAGGATCTGACGCGCATTGGCCTCCGCACCGCTGCCCGCCGCACCGACGGCGACGCGCTTGCCCTTGAGGTCGGCGATGCTCTTGATGCCCGTCGACTCAAGCGTGACGATCTGGCATGTCTCGGGGTAGAGCGCCGCGATGCCGCGCAGGTTCTCGACCTTCTTGTCCTTGAACATCTCCGTGCCGTTCACGGCATAATAGGTGATGTCGTTCTGCACGATAGCGAGATCGACCGAGCCCTCCTTCAGCATGTTGATGTTCGCGACCGTCGCTCCCGTGGACTGCGCACTCGCATTCATGCCGGGAATCGCCTTGTTCAGAATCTCCGCCATCGCGCCGCCGATCGGATAATACGTGCCCGCCGTGCCGCCCGTGGCGATGTTGATGAACTTGTTGCTTCCCGAGCCGCCGCAGCCGACGAGGAGCAATGCGCAAAAAATCAGGAGCGCCGCCGCTGAGAGGATTCTCCCTAGTTTGCCCAAATGCATGGTTCATACCTCCTACAAATATAATTCTATTATATACTACGTATGCTATTATAACATATCTTGCATATCCATGCAAATTTTCCGTACAAATTAGGCGTCCACTTGCCCGCGGATACCGCGCACACGAAATGATCGCTCATTCCAGCACCAGTCCCGCAAGTTCGCGCACGACGACGCTCGCGAGAATGAGCCCGGCGACAGAGGGCACGAAGGAGATGCTACCCGGCGGCTGCTTGGAAAAAGCCTGCTCCCCTTTTTCTGCACTTTCTTCTTGCAGCGCGAAGAGCGGCTTTCGCGGCTTTTCCTTGGAATAGACGACCTTCAGAGCTTCCACGCCGCGCGATTTCAGCTCGCGGCGCATGACGCGCGCCAGAGGACACACGCTCGTCTCATAGATGTCGGCGACCTCGAACCTCGTCGGGTCGAGCTTATTGCCCGCCCCCATGCTGCTCACGATGGGAATCGTCCGTTTCTTCGCCTCCATGACGAGCCCGATCTTACCCGCGACGGTGTCGATGGCATCAACGATGTAGTCATAAGACCCGTGAAAAAAAAGGCCTGCCCGCTCGGGCAGGAAGAAGTCCTCAACGATCTCGACCGCAGCAGCAGGGTTGATGTCTTCGATGCGCGCCTTCATGACCGCCGCCTTGCTGCGCCCGATCGTGCTGCAGAGCGCCGCAAGCTGACGGTTGAGATTCGAGGCGACGACCGCATCGTTGTCGATGAGCACGAGACGCCCTACGCCCGCGCGTGCGAGCGCCTCTGCCGCAAATGAGCCGACGCCGCCGACGCCAAAGACAGCGACGCGTGCCGCCTTGAGTCGCACAAGTCCCGCCTCACCGATGAGCATCGCCGTGCGGCAAAAGCGCTCTTCCATAAACCCCCGCTCCTCTCCAAGCAAACACAGCTTCTCGGCTGCATGGATGATGCCGCATCGACGCACCGCTCACTTCTTCGGATGGAACGGGTCGAACTTCGGCAAAGTGAAATCGCTGCGCGAGGAGAAGGCCGGCACCTTCTCCGTCGCCTGCTTCATGAAAGACGGCGGTTCCAAGGAGGCGATGCTCTCCGTCTTGAGCTTGCTTTCGGGCGCCTCCATGCGTTGCGCCTTCATGACGACGCCGTCGACGAAGTCCGTCGCAATGATCGTCGCGCGGATCGTCTGTCCCATAGAAGAGTCGATGACCGTGCCGAGGATGATATTCACATCGGGGTGCGTGTTTTCCCGGATGTAGTTCGTCGCCTCGCCCACGTCGTCGAGCGTCATGCGCTCGCTGCCGCTGAGGTTCAGAATCAGGCCGCGTGCACCCGTCAGGGATTTCTCGACGAGCGGGCTTTCCACTGCCTTCTGCACGGCCTCGATCGCACTCCTCTGGCTCTCGCCGATGCCGAGGAGCGCATCGCCGCTCTGGCTCTGCCGGAAGGTCGACGTGAGATCGGCGAAATCAACATTGATCTCGCCCGTCGTCAGAATCAATTCCGCGATACAGTTGATCGCCTGACGGAGGACGTCGTCCGCCGCCTTGAACGCGTTGACGAGCGTCATGTGCTTGTTCTCGGGAAGCTTCATGAGGTTGTCGTTATGTACGACGATCAAGGCGTCAAGATTTCCCTGCATCTTCGCGATGCCCTCATTGGCGATGCGCTTCTTGCGCGCGCCCTCAAAGGAAAAGGGCACCGTCACGACGCCGACCGTCAGTATGCCCATGTCCTTGGCAATTTTTGCGACGACGGGCGCCGCGCCCGTGCCCGCGCCGCCGCCCATGCTCGCCGTGACGAATACGAGGTCGGCGCCCTTCAAAACTTCCTTGATTTTCGCCTCGTCGCCCTTCGCCGCTGCTTCCCCAAGATCCGCCACGCCGCCCGTGCCGAGCCCCTTCGTCAGCTCTCGTCCGATGGCGAGCGCCTTGACGCCCGCCTCTTCCATATAGGCAAGCTGCTTCGCATCCGTATTGATCGCGATCAGCTCCACATCAAGCTCGTTTCCCTCGGCTATACGCTCGATGACACTGTTGCCGCCGCCGCCCACGCCGATGATCTTTATCGTGACTACCGCTCTCTTGATCTTCGTATCATCCGTTATCATGGAAGCGGTTCCCCCTCTCTATGCCTGGCAGATCCATCTCTCTTTGTCAATTATCCACTTGCTTTTATTCGCCGTTCTTCTCGCCATTCCTGCAAAAAGAGGGAAAATGCTTAATTCGTCCCATTCTCCCCCTCTGTTCGAGGACGTTTCATCCCCCAAACTCCCGCAAGCTGCGCGAGAAGCATGCCCGCAAGCATCAAGGCGCAGCCTGAAAGCTCGGCGGCGCTCATCGACTCGCCGAGGAGGATTGCGCCCGAAAGCGCGCCGAACACGGACTCAAGGCTCATGATGACGGCCGCCAAGGCAGGCTCAGCGTACTGCTGTCCGACGATCTGCAGCGTAAAGGCGACGCCCGAGCTCATGATCCCTGCATAGAGAATCGCCGTCGCCGCGCCCTCGATGCCCGCGACGGTCGGCTGCTCGAAGAGAAAAGCGAGCGCCAGACTCGCACAGGCGCAGACGAAGAGCTGCGCGAGGGAAAGCTCCA
>ERZ772955.1061-NODE-1061-length-18603-cov-5.530839_pt1 | contig 18603 bp, 12 predicted proteins | sample MGYA00511133_ERZ772955 | MGnify/ENA primary metagenome ERZ772955 (study PRJEB29015, sample SAMEA2737914) | human oral metagenome | biome: human oral; feature: human-associated habitat; material: dental | place: China | collected 2149 ... | reverse complement strand
CTTTTAAAATGTGGTTAGCAGAGGTTGGTAAAGAACGTATTGATGAAATCATTGACCCAGAGCTAACTATAGATAGAGCGTTAGAAGGATATGCTAGAAAAGGATATAGCCGAGAATGGATTAATCAACGATTACAGGCCATTCAGGTTCGTAAAGAATTAACCGATACTTGGCAAGATCATGGTGTTAAAGCTGGTAATGAATATGCTATCCTAACGAATGAAATCTCTAAAGCTTGGTCTGGAATGACGACTAGAGAATATAAGGACTTTAAGGGGCTAAAAAAAGAAAATCTACGAGATAATATGTCTACTACAGAACTTATCTTAAATATGTTAGCTGAAACGGCTACAAAGGATATTGCGGAGGCAACTAATCCTCAAGGATTAGACGAGAATAAACAAGTTGCTAAAGATGGTGGATCTATTGCTGGTGATGCACGTAAATCTATTGAAGCTAGAACTGGCAATCCTGTTATTACCTCTAAAAATGCTATTGATTTAGGACGACTAATTAGTGATGTGGTGAAACATGATAGATGAACGACTTGAACGAATGAAACGAAAGCGTAATTGTAGAGTGCATTTTGATGTGAATTCTTTTAAGATATCTGATTGCACAGTAGCACCAGTACATGACATACCTGGTGTAATTCATGAAAATCAAGAGTTTGATTTTTATATTGAGTCTACCTATGATGTATATCTGCTTCGCATCATACATAGTCATGATTGTGTTGTAAGTATTTATCCTGCAAAAGCTGAGGGAATCATATATATCGTAAGTTCTATACCTGTGTCTAAAAATAATATCAAAGAGACTATTCAAAAGATTTTACATGCGTTGGAGAAATATGGTTTTCCGAAATTGAAGAATCCGAAAAGTAGTATTACATTTAATATATAGTGATAGAGTAGATCGTAAAGAAAATAATACCACATCATATAGGAATTTTTTGTCCCGTATGATGTGGTATTTTGTATAATATATATATATATATGACTGTATACATTATAGACTATTAAATCCCGTATTATAGATATGTACGTATATTGAAAGGATTATTTATGAAGTATCTTGTTTTATTTATTCGAATATTTGCTGATAAAGCCCTTCAGATTAAATTAAATATTAAACGAAACTGGAAGTTTTTCAAGAAAGAATTTAGGAAAGAGCCTATATTACATAAAAAAGTAGAGTGTTTCGTAGAAATTTTGTAAAATATACTCGTTTATATCGCCTATTAACTGCTGAGAAACGATTGATAGAACTTGAGTTTATAAAAAAATCTGAAAAGTCACTTGATATTGTATATAAGGTTATGATGGTTATGCTTACATCATTTATTACTTTATTTATTCCTTTTCAAGTTAATGTATTTATATCAGCGCAAAATATAGATATATATGGGAGTATATTGATTACAGGGGTTTTAATTGCTTTAGCTGCAACTTTATTTTTACTTTTCTTTCTTGCATATTCATTTGGATCAATAAAACAATATATCATAGCATATATACTTCTTGCTGGATTATGGTTCTTAGTTCTTGTTTCACCAAGGTTAGAAAATAGTATTATTTATCATATCTCTTTGAGTACTTTGTCTATTATTTCTGTAGAGTACTTTATATGGCAGTATTTATCTTATAAAAAAGAGATTTTACTTGCACGAAGACTAGCGATACAAATAAAAAATAATGTGTAGAGTTACTTATATAAAGCATGTAATTGTAGATAATGTAATATCATATTTAATTATAAAGTCTAACTAATTCTATCAAACAAAGCGTACTTTAAAATTTGGATGAATAATTATATAATAATTACAAATGTAACATTAATTTGAAATGAGGCTTATATGCAATTATTAACAGTGGATATTAGCGAAGAAGGGATTGCTAATGATTCTGGAACGCTGTTGACAATTTTACTAAAAGATCGGACTACAAATAAAAATATTGTATGGGCTTCTCCTTCGTATGAAGGTATGGGGAAGCCTTTTTGTGCTGACCAGCCTATTAAAAAAAATCTAATTATAGGTCCTTATGACTCGATTATTCAACCACGTGTTGAAAAGAATAAACGAAATCAAGAACTACGTACTCGTAAACGGGGGGAAGTGTTTACTCCACCATGGCTTGTTGATAAGCAAGTATCTATTGTATTGGATGAAATAGAGGATATTTCTTTTGAAATCTTCATTGCTTTACGTTGGTTAGAGCTTGCTTGCGGTGAAGGTCCATATATTGTAACCCGATATGACTCTATTACTGGTGATATTATTCCTGTTGAGGAGCGTGTTGGTTTTTTAGATCGTAAACTACAACGGATAGCCAAAGAAGTAAATTCCGAACAAGAGTTTATTAAATGGTCTAAAATAGCTTATGAATCAAGCTATGGTTATGAACTACAAGGTGATTCATTATTATTAGCTCGTGAAAACTTATTATTATCATTTTGTGAACATTATGATTACACATTTGGCAAATTACCGACAATGAAGGTAATTAAACAAATAGCAACGATTATTTCTTATAATATATTTCAAATGAATGGGTTAACTAAGCAAACCCCATATTCAGATAATTCAAAGGGGAATATTCAACTTAATTTATTTGATGATGTAAATAATCAAGAACTGCAGGGGGATATGTTTGCATTTGTCAAAGACTGGGAAAATAAAGCGTTAGTATCTATGGATTCAATTTCTAAGGGAGATGAAATGATGAAATTTGATGTAGTAATTGGGAATCCTCCATATCAGGAAGAAGCACAAGGTACAAGTACAAAAGATATGCCTATATATCATAAATTTATTGATTCTGCATTTGAAATAGGGGAAAAAGCTTGTTTAATTACTCCTGCAAGGTTTTTATTTAATGCAGGGGGGACACCTAAACAATGGAATAGAGAATTTCTTAAAAACCCTCATGTTAAGGTTCCTTATTATGAACAAAATAGTGCTAAGGTATTTCCTAATACATCTATAAAAGGGGGAATAGCGATAACCATATTTGATAAACAGAAAGATTATGGTGCAATAGAGACATTTACATCTTTCGAAGAATTAAATTCTATTATGAAAAAGGTTAATGTAGTACCAGAACAATCATTAGCTGAAATTGTAACGAATCGTGGGGCGTATAGGTATTCAGATTTAATTTATAAAGATTATCCTGATGCAATGAAACGTGTTTCAGATAGACGTTTGGCATCTAATGCGTTTATAAAATTACAAGAGTTATTTTATAATGATATACCTAATGATGGTAATGAATATATTAAGATATTAGGCAGATTTGATAATGAACGATTATATAAATGGTTTCGTAGAGACTATATAAATAGGCCCATTAATTTAGATAGGTATAAGATTGTTCTTCCTAAAGCAAATGGTAGTGGTGCTATAGGTGAAGTTTTGTCTACACCCCTAATCGGGGAACCCCTAATCGGGTATACAGAAACATTTATTGCTATTGGGGCTTTCATAACTGAATTTGAAGCTAAAGCTTGTTTAAAGTATATTAAAGGTAAATTTTCACGTGCGATGTTAGGGATTTTAAAAATTACACAAGATAATACCAAGGAGACATGGCGTAAAGTTCCCATTCAAGATTTCACACCTAACTCAGATATTGATTGGTCTCAATCCATTGAAAACATAGACCAACAATTGTACAAAAAATATGATCTTTCACAGGATGAAATAGATTTCATTGAATCAAAAGTGAGGGCTATGGACTAATGGGGACAGAGATTAAAACAGGGAAGGTTGTAGAACCTAAAATCTATGCATATACTACACCACAAGTTACTACTAATGATGGGTGGATTAAGATTGGGTACACGGAACGGGATGTGGAGACTCGAATTCGTGAGCAAACCCATACAGCAGCTATTCGAACAGAAATTTTATGGAATCATTTAGCCGAATATGTAGACGGACCAGAAAAAGGGCTAAATTTTAAAGACCATGATTTTCACGGTTTCCTAAAGTTTCATGATATAGAACGTAGACCGAAAACAGAGTGGTTTTATTTTAATGGTACACCAGAGAAATCGGAAGGTTTATTTAACAAGTTTATTCGTCATGATGTATCCGGTTATCAACCAGGGAAAAGTAATGAATATGCGTTACGTCGGGAGCAAGACGAAGCTGTTACGAAAACAGCGGCTTATTTCACTAGTCATGAAAATAGCGAATTTCTATGGAATGCAAAACCTCGGTTTGGTAAAACATTATCAGCTTATGATTTAGTTAAACGATTAGGTGTAACAAATGTTATAGTGCTTACCAATCGTCCAGCTGTTGCGAATTCATGGTATGACGATTTTGATCAGTTTATTGCGGGTAATACAGAATATAAATTTGTTAGCAGTACCGATTCTTTAAAAGACAGACCATCTATGAGTCGAGAACAATTTATTGAATATCTCAGTGAACATGATGAGGCAAAACAAATTGCTTTCATCAGCTTACAAGATCTAAAAGGGTCTAAATATTTTGGTGGAGAATACGATAAATTAAAATGGGTGGCCGATTTACATTGGGATTTAGTTATCATAGATGAAGCTCATGAAGCAGTAGATACACGTAAATCCGATTTTGCATTTAGCAATATACATAGACGTTGGACCCTTCATTTGTCAGGTACACCATTTAAATCAATCGCCAAAGGTCAATTTAGTGATGAACAGATTTATAATTGGTCATATGCAGATGAACAACAAGCCAAGAAAAATTGGGATAGCACGTGTGAAAGTGAGAATCCATACGAAGCATTACCTCAATTGAATATGTTTACCTATCAAATGTCGAAGATGGTTTTAGATGTCATTAATGATGGTGTAACTGTTGATGGTGAAAACTATGACTATGCATTTGATTTGAATGAGTTCTTTGCTACTAATGAGAGTGGTGAATTTGTTCATAAAGAAGCAGTTGTTGCGTGGCTTGATACTTTAACACATAATGAAAAATATCCATTCTCTACAAAAGATCTACGTAATGAATTAAAGCATACATTTTGGATTTTAGATCGTATAAATTCAGCGAAGGCACTTAAGAAGTTACTAGAAAATCATCCAACCTTTGAAAATTATGGAATTGTATTAGCTGCAGGTTCAGGTAATGCTTATGAACATAATAGTGATGAGGGAACTGAGAATCTTCGTTCTCTAGCGGCTGTTCGTAAAGCTATAGCAGATCATGAGAAAACAATTACGCTTTCAGTAGGACAATTAACAACAGGTGTAACCGTACCTGAATGGACTGGTGTAATTATGCTATGTAATATGAAGTCACCAGCTCAGTATATGCAGGCTGCTTTTAGAGCACAAAATCCATATTCTTGGACAGAAAAAGGTAAACACTATAGAAAAGAACGGGCTTATGTATTTGATTTTGCACCAGAACGTACATTGATTATTTATGATAAGTTTGCTAATGATTTATCTATGGTGACTGCTAATGGGCATGGTACGACTGATGAAAGAAAAGAGAATATCGGTGAATTATTAAACTTCTTCCCTGTTATAGCTGAGGACTCTTCTGGTCGAATGATAGAAATTGATGCGGCTCAGGTAATGACGATTCCTAAGCAAATTAAAGCCCAAGAAGTTGTTAAACGTGGTTTTATGTCTAATCTTCTATTTGATAATATTGCTGGTATTTTTAGAGCGACTCAAACTGTTTTAGATATTCTAAGTGAGTTGCCTGAAGCATCTCAAGGTAAAGTTGTTATGGGAAACGATGACATAGATATTGTTGATGTCGATTTAGATGATGATGATAATCCAATTGTTTCAGATGAAATCGTTATTAATAAACAAGAGGCTTTATTTGGAGATAAATTACGAAGTTCAATTGCAAATATTGAAAATACAATACGTAATGAAGATTTAAAACCGACATTGGAGGATATGTTATCTCGTGTGACTGCACCTGTTATTACACCAATTGTTCAGGAAATGCAAGAAACGTATGGTCTTAAAAATCGAGCAGCACAACGAATTGAAAAAGATATTAAAGATGCTATTAAGACGGTAGCCGAAGAAAATGATAAGGCACAAAATGTTGCTATTGCACATAAAGAAGCTGAATATAAAGAGAAAATTGAAGCTGCTAAGTCAGAAGAGGAAAAGATAGCGATTGAAAACGAACGAGAAGAAGCAATTAGTGCTGTAAAAGTAGAATATAAAGATAAATTTACGAAAGATATTAGTACAATATTACAGGAATTGCCTAAACAAATCATTAAACAACAGGAAGTAGAAGCTTTACAAAACCGAATGAATAGTGATGAAGAAAAAATTCGTGGTCATCTACGGGGCTTTGCTAGAACAATTCCAAGTTTCCTTATGGCATATGGTGATGAGCAGCTTACATTAGACAATTTTGATACCTATGTAGATGGAGATGTTTTCTATGAAGTTACTGGAATCACATTAGATCAATTTAGATATCTACGTGATGGTGGAGATGACTTCAATGGTCATTTGTTTGATGCTCCAACATTTAATGAAGCCATACTTGAATTCTTACGTAAAAAAGCAGAACTTGCTAATTACTTTGAAGATAATAAAGAAGACATCTTTGATTACATTCCGCCACAACAAACAAATCAAATCTTTACACCTAAAAAAGTAGTAAAACGAATGGTTGATGAATTGGAAAAAGAAAATCCTAATATTTTTGCTGATTCAACGAAAACCTATATTGATCTCTATATGAAATCTGGATTGTATATCGCGGAATTGGTTAAACGTTTGTATAACAATGAATCTATGAAACAACAATTCCCAAATGATGCGGCAAGATTGAAGCATATTCTTGAAAATCAAGTGTATGGATTTGCACCATCGGCTATTATCTATCAGATTGCTACAAACTTTATTTTTGATCCAATTAGTGATGATGTAAGTAGAAAGAATTTTGTGCAAGAAGATACCATACCTTATGCTAAAGAGGGGAAAATACAAGACTTAATTACAATATATTTTCATAAATAGAATTCATAAGACTGTGCTAATAAAGTGTAATATAAACTCGTTAGTGCAGTCTTTATTAGTTTCTTTTGCTCAAGATTCACTTTATTTGCGGGGATAAAATAATGAATAATAATAGAAATTATAATTTGTCGTGGGTACAGTTTGAGGTAAATAATCCCGATAAAGAAATTGCATTTGAGAATATGTGCAGATCCATATTTAAAAAGCAATTTGTTTTAAATACAGAGATAATACATTCAGATCCTAATCATCCAGGTGTTGAAATTAAGCCTGTAAAAGCTAAAACAGGAGAAAAACAGATTAGTTTTCAGGCGAAATATTTTGATTCAAGGATTAGTTATAGACAGATAAAGAACTCTTTTAAAAAGATTATTGAATTTTATTTAGGGCGCATAGATCAAGTAATACTTTTTTGTAATAAAGACATAACTGAAGAATCAGAATCATATCAGGACATAAAAAGAATGATGGATGCTGTTGGTATTGAAATTATTTTATTAACAGGTCAAAGTATTCTGGATATGGTTATGGAGGATTCTATTGTTCTTTCGGTTTATTTTGGCTTTCATGCGTTAACCGTAGCTTGGTTTGGTGAAAGTGTAAAGCTAAATTTAGAGAATTTAGGAAAACGTTATAATTATAGATTTAATGTAGATACAGATGCACAAAATCAATTATCATTATTTTTAAGAAATGAAAATGCAATTATACAAATAAATAAGAAAAAAGAGAGACTTGTAAGATTTTTAAAAGATATTTCTTGTAATGAAGAATACCAATCAATTAAAAATACATTGATAAAATCGATTAAATGTATACCAGATGTAGATAAAGACTCTCTAATAAATGCGCTAAGATGGAAGGAATATTTTGAAGATAAAAATAGTGCTGTTTTAGAAGATATTATAGATAAGAAAAAATCTATTAGAGGAAAACTTGAGTGTAATACTTTGAATGAAGATGGAAAAGAAAATTTGTATAATGAATTATCTATAATACGGAAGTTCTTGCAAATCTCTGCTCAATTAGAGTTATCAAAAGAAGAAAAGAATCTTATTAAGAATCAGGTGCTAATTGTAGCGGGCGATATGGGAACAGGAAAAACTCAACTTTTAGCTAATTCTGCAAAAGAGTACATAGATAATGAAAATCTTGCTTTATTAAGTTTAGGACAAATGTATATCTCTGAAGAAAGTATTGAGAATCAGTTTGTTAAATGTATTAGTAATGGTTCATATTCGGGTTCACTAATTGATATTTTAAACTTTATGGAGTATTATGCTGATTTACACAATAAGTATAGCGTTGTTTTTATTGATGCTATTAATGAGTCATTTAAGCGTGTTATTTGGAAGAACGGTATAAATTCATTAATTTCTCTTGTAAGTAAATATAAAAGAATTCGTTTAGTTATTTCCCTTAGAAATGGATTTCAAAAACTCACTTTGAGTGAAAAAGTCATAAGTGATATGAAATCCGGAAATATAGCTTTTATTGAGCATAAGGGCTTAGAATCAAATGATATTAATAGTGTATTTGATTTTTTATCAAATTATGAAATACCTGTATCCCCAGAATATTATTTGAATCGAGAGATGAAAAATCCTCTTTTTCTTACTTGGTTTTGTGAAAATTATTCAGGAAAATATCAAGATTTAATATATTTAATTAGAGAAGTATTAAGAAAAGCTGATGCAGAAGCATCAATGGCTGCAGGCTTTGAAGAACCATTAGACTTCTTAACGATATTTTTGGATCATTATATAGAATCTATGCAAGTAAATCCATGCATTAGTAAAGAGCATATATTTGGTTTTGAATGTTGGCAGTTATATGGCATAACTCATAAAAATGAATATTTAAAATCTCTAGAACGATCGGGTGTTTTGGCATGTTATATTCAGGAAGATCGAGAAGTATATTATGTTGGATATAACCTATTATATGATTATATTTTTGCAGGTTGGATTATTAGAAAGCATAATGAGGAGGAAGAGTTAAAAGAATATCTTTTTAATGAATTGATTAAAGTTGATAAAGCACAACATATTACTGAATATGGTAATAATAGTATTTTTGCAATGGCATTAGCTTTATTCTCTATTAAAAATAAAACAGAATATCTCTATTTTTTTGATGATATTTATGATGATAATGCTAGAGTTGATTTAATTAATGAGTGTTTTGAAACGTTTGTTTGGAGAAATACTTTTTTATCATTTAATGGATTCATCAGAGCAGTATATAAATATAAAGTCTATAGAAATATTGTGTGGAATGTATTTATCGAAAATGCAGTTAAAGAAACTAGTAATTTAAACGCAAATTACCTTCATATGTTGCTTAACAGTTATCCGTTATGTTATAGAGACTACAACTGGACAATATTCATTAATAATTTAGATGAACAAGATTATATTATCAGTTTTGTATATTATATTGAGAAAGGAAATAAATATTTAGAAGAATCAGATAAGAAGACAAAATTATTATTAATACTCTTTTCATGGATGTTAACATCTTCAAATCGGGTATTACGGGATAGAATTTCAAAAGCTATGATTGAAATTCTTAAAGCTAAATTATATCTTTCTAAAGAGTTACTTGAGCTATTTAAAACTGTAAATGATCCTTATGTTTTACAAAGATTATATGGAATAATCTTTGGTGTTGTAATGAAACGGCATGATGCAAGTAGCGATGATTTTGAGAAGTTAGCACTATGGATATATAAAAATATCTTTAATCAGGATATGGTATATCCTGATATTCTTTTGCGTGATTATGCACGCCTTATTATAGAGCGTTTTTTATATGAATATCCAGAAAGAATAGGAATTATAAAAAAATCCGTTATTAGGCCACCATATAATTCACAAGAAATACCAATATGCAATTCAGAAGAGTATGATACATTGAAGGATAAATCGGGTGGAATTGGTGCAATATGTTGGTCAATAAAATTTAATCTACCAGTTAACGGGTCGGGATTTTATGGTGATTTTGGTCGATATGTATTCCAATCAGCATTATCTAGTTTTGTGGGTATTAATCAAGATTGTGTTTATTATTATGCTTTGAGGCAGATTTTTAAAGAATTAGGCTATTCAGAAGAGTTATTTGGAGAGTATGATGCTAGAATATGTTCAGTAGATCGACATAATGTAAAACGCCTTGAAAGAATTGGTAAGAAGTATCAATGGATTGCATTTTATAATATTTTAGCTAGACTATCAGATAAATATAAAGTTACTGATGATGTTTGGTCTGATAAAGTAGGTGATTTATATAAAGGAGCATGGAATCCTTTTATAAGAGATTTTGATCCAACGCTAAATATTAAATTACAAAGTGATAAATCTGATTTTCCTTCCTTTAAATTATTTAATGTTAATAATTGTAATTTTTTAAACCGAGATGCAACAGAAAAAGAAATTGATAGCTGGATAAATAAGAAGGATGAGTCGTTTAAAGAGTTTTCAAATAGATTTATTCAAAAAGATATTAATGGAGTTGAATGGATATTACTTAGAGGGCACTTTAGGCATGAAGCTAGAAAAGATAATGATAGTGATAGTGGATATTATTATTCAAAGGGTGATCAGGTTATTTGGTTAGGATCCTTATTATATATAATTAGTAAACCAAGTAAGCGTATTACATTAAAGCTATTAGAAAAGTCAAATTATGTAATTGGTGATGAGTGTAGAAGTATTTATTCATTATATAATAGGGAATTTGCCTGGAGTCCAGCATATACGGATGACTTTAAATCTAATGATTATTATCGTGGTGATGAAATTATGAAGATACGTAGTGCAGTTATAAACTTTTTGTGGGAGGAAGAATATGATGCATCGCAAGACAGTGCAATATCTTTTTATATTCCATATGGTAAAATTATTAATGATATGAGCTTATATCAAAAAGAGATTGATGGGATTTTTTATTATAATGATGAAATAGTTGCATTTGATTCTCGTCGGAAAGAAAAAGATAGCCCTGGAGAATTATTATTGAGACGTGATATATTTGATGATTTTTTAGAAAAAAATAATTTTATTGCATTTAACTATATTCGGGGAGAAAAGCAATTCTTTTTAGGTGAAAATAATCAAAAATGGAGTGATTGGAGTGGGTATTATTTATATACTAATCAGAAATTTAAGGGTAGCATTAAGTTAGATATGACATCTTTATAAATTTATTAGTAGATTGATGTAATACTTTTAGGGGGAGTGTCAATAACTTTGTGTAAATGTTTTTTTATATTTATTCTAGTCTTTAATTAGACTGTTGTAGTAGACTGAATATTGGCAGTCTAATGGCTTTTAGAACTTTTAAAAGGTGAATAAATCGGTAGTATCAGCTGTTAAAGTGTGGTGATACTCTTTTGATATAACTTTATAATTATCTTTTAAGATTAACAAGGTTTAGATTATACTACGTAAGTAAATTTTTTGAAATTAGGCTAATTAATCGTGATATATTTTGATAGTAATATTGCCCAAAATAGTATAAAAAGAATAATCATTAATTATCCGAATTATAGCCACTGAGATAATCGTATTATTTGACATATGATAAAAAGTTAGTAAATTCAGATAATAAATGCTTATTTAAAATTGTTTCTAGTTAATTATGAAATAAATCCTTAAAAACTGAATTATTATTGGTATATTGATTGTTATTGAGTTACTTATTAGACACAAAGAATTAAAGTTTTTTCAGTGACTTTGGTTGGTATTTAGTAATAAAGAAGATAGATTCTCTTTTCAATTATTTGCGATTAGGATACCAAAACATATTACATTGTCAAAATCAACTGAGGTTATAATAAGAGGAGTAGAATATGAATAATGTTGGAATTATAATATATAAAAATGAAATTCATTATTGTATATTTGATACTGAGTCACGAATAATACGAATGGAAGTGATGAATTACAATATAGATGCTCTTACATTGATGAGTGATTTTAAAAGTTTATTTATGGAAATTATTAATAGTTATCAGCCTAATTTGATAGCGTTTAAAGTTTCTGTTGATATAAGAAAGTTAATACAGTATAAATATATGTATTATCCTCTTGGTATCTTAGGCTTATTGTGTGAAGAGAACGGAATTAGATGCATAGAACGAAGTAATAGATGGATTACTGCTAAAATGAATAATAAAGATAAAGGTGACATTGTAAAGGAGATTTATCCGTCAGAAAAGTTTAACAAGAAAAATATTCAAGCAGCTATATTAGCATATTTTAATGGAGAGTAGATATGTTAGATTATGTTAATGAGGGAATGAGTTTCAGTAAGTATATTTTAGGAAGATGTTTGGGGAGAGGTGCGTTTGGAAAAGTTTTTTTAGCTCATGATATCATTTTAAATCGTTATGTTGCTATAAAAATTATTGAAGCATCTAATGCATATGAATTAAAGTCAAGTTTTAAAGAAGCAGAATTATCAGTACGCTGTATACATAATAATATTGTTCAAATTTATTCTGCTGATGTAATAAATTTTATGGGACATTTATTATTTGTTATTGAGATGGAATATATTAATGGTTGTACTGTTGAATCACTGATATCAAATAATAAGCTATCAATTGTAGATAGTGTTTTAATAATTAAACAAATACTATATGGTATAGAAGCTGCACATATTAATGATGTAATTCATCGTGATATCAAGCCTGGTAATATTTTAGTGGCTGGTACTGTAGTTAAGATTACAGATTTTGGATTAGCTAATTTGTTAGGAGACTCTCGTATTAGTAATAGCATTTATTATACTCATACTGCACCAGAGGTTTTTGATGGAAGTGTGTCTTATTCATATCAGACAGATATATATGCTTTAGGTCTAACTTTATATCGAATGGTAAATAACATATCCAACTGGAGAGTATTTCTAGACGAACTTTGTATTTCTGATGTTGATATCAAAACAGGTGAATTTATTAATCAACTACCTTGGGACTTAAGTATTCCAAAAGTGTTAATGAGAATAATTAAAAAGGCATGTCAGCCAGATTTGACTAAACGTTATTCAAGAGCTGTTGATTTAAGAAACAAATTAGAAAAACTTAAATTGGGAACTTCTTGGTATTATGTGAACCAAAATAGATGGTGTGGTTTTTATAATGATAAAAAGTATGTTATGAATATAAGAAATAAACAAAAGGGATTGGAAGTAGAAATAAAATGTAATGATCGTAAAATTTTAAACCTTTGTAGAGGATTTGATACTTATGATGAGGCTCTTAGATATTGCAAATTCCATATATCACAAACAAGTGTTTTACAGAATTTATAGTGAATAACTAAAATTATTAATAATTAAATTAATTTACATTTTAATTAGCTAGAGGAACATATGGAAATTGGTATGCTAGAATTTATTCTAGTTTGTGATTTATAAGAACATGAACAATATGATTTTTCATAATGGCTTTCAAAAGAAGAGAATATAGCTATTTTAGGTGATGAATTAGGTATCTCATTTACTGATATTGAGACTGAAAAATTTGTAGGAATATATCGTTGTGATATAGCAGCTACAGATGATAATACAGGAAAGACTGTTATTATTGAAAATCAGTTGGAACCATCTAATCACGATCATTTAGGTAAAATTATTATATTTGCTTCAGGGGTAGATGTATCAACAATCATTTGGGTTGTTACAGAGGCTCGTTCTGAATATAAAAGTGCCATTGAATAGTTAAATCATACTACGACAAAGGACATTTTTTTTAATTGAATTAAAGGCATATCATATCGGTAAATCTTTGTTTGCTCCTAAATTTGAAATTGCTGAAATGCCTAATGGTTTTTATAAAATGACAAGTGTTATGTCTAATAATAAAGAACCTAATAAGCTACAGGCTGCAAGATATGATTTTTGGACCCGATTAATTGAGTATAGTTCCAATAGTAAAATTACTATTTTAAAAATAGAAATGCTAATACTGATCATTGGATGACTATATCTATAGGTACAAGTCAGGCTCATATGGAAATTAAACTTAATAATAAAAAGCATCATATAGAAATTAGTTTTTATATTCCTGATAATAAGGAGATATATGAGGTTCTCGAAAGTTATAAGGATGAAATTGAGTCTGAAGCAAAACATACATTGATTTGTAGAAATCCTCAAAAGACAAAAAAGGGAGAAATTATTTTTGAAATCCGAGGATTAGATTTCGAGAACACAAACAACTATAATAGTTTAATTCAACAAACATTGGAACATGTAGTTCGTCTTAAGGATATTTATGTTAAATACTTGAAGCTAACAGGAAATGTTTAGTTAAGCTCTAGGGCGTCCGTTTTGATACAGACCTTTTTTCTCTTAATAATAAGTATGTTACAATATATTTATCATAGTTGTTTTTAAGAGAGTCTCCACCCATGAGAGCAAAATTTATTACCTTAATCCCTATATTTGTCTTAGCTTTCACAATAAATGTTAACGCAGTAGATGTCCAAGTCCCAGCTGGTAATCGACCTTTGCCTGGTGCTGATTCAAGTATTCCTGAAAATGCATATGAGATATATACTACGGGTGGCCAGCAACAAGAGTCTACTGTTGTATTAGTCCATGATAGTAAGAATCGTTTTAAATTTACTGCCCCTGAGCGTAGTTTAGGTGGTCAGTATAAGCTTGAAGAAGGTAAAAACAATAGAGGGTTTGGGATTATATCTACTGAAAATGGTGTTCTGTTGTATAAGGCTCAGCAAAGTACTCCAGACCGCATCATATCTGATGATAAGAATGGTGAGTTCCTATATCCAAAGGTTGATAAAGGTATTTGGGCCATTACGAGCGATGAACGGCTAGGGACAACATATTTTATTGGTACAAGATTTTCTAGTCAAACAGACCGTGAATATACTGCTGGGTATATACGAGTTAACAAGTCCTCAGATTTAAGCCTTACTAGAGAGTCTTTAATGGCTAATTATGTATTGCCATCAATGCAAAGTATAGATGGTTTGGATGCTTATAGTCATAGTGAAGGCTGGGCGAATTTAATATATAAGGTGCCTAATTCTGCAAAATTGGATAGTGATATAGTTAAGTATGGTAGCTTTGATAGAAAAATTTATAGAGATCAAAATTTAATTATATTTGTAGATAAAACTAAGAATGTGTATCCAAAGGATGGTTTTTATAATTTTAAAGGCGTTATTAGTAATTTTGAGAACTCTAGATATACACCATATGCGCCAGATGATAGACCTATACAATATGCCACTGTATGGAATAATGGACGTCCAGGTCTTTTAATTGATCAATATAATCCCAATAAATTATCTGTATTATCTCAGGCCTACTTTGATAAAATGTATTTGTATTATATTACTATCGAGTACATTGATGGGAAAGCTCCATATACACATATGCAATTACGTAATATGTTAGAATACTTAGATTTTAAAAAATTAAAATGAATATATTAAAAAACCAGCATGGCTTAATGGCAAAGTTCCTGAAACATTGAAATAGGATAATAATAAAGAGGTTTCTCTTATCATTTCTGTGATAGTAGGAACCTCTTTTGTTATCATTTTATTACTATATTAGTACATTACAATATACAAAATATAGTTAGTGTGTATTGAGGAAATCTTATGTTTAGAAAATCTTTGTTATTCGGTGGTCTGATTGCTATACTGTGTTTGAGTGGTTGCAGCAATGCTAATGAGTTGCCTGGGTATAATGCAAAAGTTAAGCATTCTAGTGCTGATTTTTATAAGAATGATTTGATGGATAGTATTCTTAGTGAAAAAATATATAATGCTACTAGTGCTGCGGATATTAGTGATGCAACTAGATTGCTATATCGTGTTGATGAGATGAATGCTGAGCAGCGTAGAAATTTAAACTATTCTATGTGGCGTGCCCAATATAATGCTGTAACCGAAGTCCATATGCATACTGATAAGGGCGGGCTTTCCTATACACTGCCGTTTCCAGCTTTCAAAGGTGGTACACAATCTGCCTCTATTCCAAATGTGAAAGATACTAATACATTGGTGTATACATTTAACCATCCTTTTATTTATACTAGTTTATTTGTGGATAATCATCCGTATGAGCAAAGTGCTCAGTATTTGGGCAAACCCTATAATGAATTAAAGCAAGGCTATGTGCGTTCTGCATTGCAGGAAAAATGGTCACATATGAATCAAGATCAGTTTGATATATCCAGTATTGATGGTAGTACTTTCAAAGGGGAAAGGGTTATTAATGGCTGTTGGAGTACCATGAAAACTAAAGGCGATCCTACCTTTGTGGCAAATGATATTTCTTTTGCCTTAAATAATGAGCCTGATACGCAATATGTACTTACCCTGATGGTTAGAGAGGATGGCGAGCGAGGTATTGGTAAACGAGGCATCGAGGATATTATCGCTAATTACATTGTGCCTAATATTACTTCATTAGAAGGGTTAAATAAGGATAGTCATTTTGAAAGCTTTAATAACTATAATTATCGGGTATTAAATGATGCCGTTGAGGAAGCATCCGGTAATGAGCATATTAAAATATATAAGGATCCTACAGGTATTTCGAAGATGATAGAAGTATATCCTGTTGAGCATAAGGGGGAAATCTGGGCTAATCTTGTTGACATTGTCACAATCTCTGAAGCACAGTTAAAAGCTAGAAAGAATATGCGTAGTGGTAGCCATACGTATATATGGAATGATGGTGTTCCTGGCGTGCTGGTAACATTTGAATATGAAGATGGTACTAGTGAATGGCGATTTAGCACGCAAGATGCACATAATCTTTATATACATACAATCCATTATAAATATGATGCGAATCGAAAGAGTTTGCCAGCACTAGCAGGAATCGCCTCTGATGCGAAGATTTCAAACTTGGGTGATACATATAAGGGCGAAGTAGATTTTTTATGATATAATTGATATCAAAGTGAGGCATAAATGGTTTCGTCGCCAGACTTCGCTTCTAATGTTTATAATTGAAGAAATGGTCTGACTCTAGTGTCGGGCCTTTTTTCTTGTGTAAATGCAGGTGTCAGGTGTGAAGATTTCTCTTGCCATACATTTTTAAGACTATAGCAATTATTGTATTTAATATAAATAAAACTGCAAAGCTCACTAAAGCCATGGAATACCCATATCCTGCTTCGTGAAAGTACGATACAATCATGGGACCAGCGATGCCTGCTAAGCCCCAAGCTGTTAGGATACGGCCGTGAATGGTAGAGAGTTGGCGTATACCATAAAGGTCTGCAAGATATGCCGGCATACAAGAGAAGCCTCCACCGTAACAGGTGATAATGAGGAGTATTAAAATCTGGAATGTTAATGCACTATTGGTTTGGGACAGTAAATAGAAGGCAATGATTTCCATGATAAAGAATAATATATAAGTTTGTGCTCGTCCAAGGAAATCAGAGATAGTAGACCATACAATGCGACCACCACCATTGAAAATGCCAATAATACCGACTAGAGAGGCCGCAGCTGCTGGTGTCATGCCAATGGTTTCTTGTGCCATTGGGGATGCTAGAGATAGGAGCCCAATACCGCAGGTAATATTAACAAAGAAGACCCACCATAGAGCACTGAATTGCCACGTTTTCATAGCATCATTAGCTAGCATACCGTGATTATGTACGTACATGGTAGATTTATCTTGATTAGAGCGTGTCGGTTCTTTTTGCGTAGGTGCTTTCAAATAAAGGGAAGAAGCACTCATAACTATAAGATAGATGATACCAAGGATAATGAAATTATTTACTAAGCCCACATGAGCCACAAGGTACTGCATAAGAGGACCTGCAATAAGGGCGGCAAATCCGAATCCCATAATAGCTAATCCGGTAGCAAATCCAGGACGATTTGGAAAGTATTTTACGAGCGTAGAAACTGGTGTTATATAGCCGATGCCTAGTCCAATACCGCCAATGATACCGTAGAATAGATATAGTAAGGTCAGGCTATGGATGCTAAGTGCATAGGCTGTACCGAATAGACCTGCTACCCAAAATAACATGGCGAGGAGACCGCTTTTTTTAGGACCAATCTTCTCTGCAAAGGATCCAAGAAAACCTGCAGACAGACCAAGCATTAGAATGGCTAGTGAAAATGTCCAGGTTGTTTGTGATAAGGTAAATCCCATATCTACCATGATAGGGCGCGTGAGCACGCTCCATGCATACACGCTACCGATGGATATGTGCAGTCCAATAGCTGCAAGTGCGATAAGCCAACGATTTCTCATAAAAAAACTCCTTTCATATACGTGAGATTATCAAAAATTGATAAAGAAGCATTTGCTATGAGATGGCAATAAAAAAAGACCATCTGAACAAAAGCTTGCCCAGACGGTCGGCTATCACACGATGTGTGCTACTGTGCATGTAGTCAATTCTACGTATCCGTCAGCCCAGTAGGAAGATGAAATAAATATACCAATTGACAATATATTTTGTCGGTGAGATAAGTCACTATGTTACAATAAGGTATATAACATTTGTATTATAAATGAAAGGGGCTGTAACAGAATGCGGTTTTACCGCATTCTAGTTGCAGTCCCTTTAAA
>ERZ772955.1060-NODE-1060-length-18604-cov-10.568225_pt1 | contig 18604 bp, 9 predicted proteins | sample MGYA00511133_ERZ772955 | MGnify/ENA primary metagenome ERZ772955 (study PRJEB29015, sample SAMEA2737914) | human oral metagenome | biome: human oral; feature: human-associated habitat; material: dental | place: China | collected 2149 ... | reverse complement strand
TGGTCTCGGCCTTCGCGCGCACCGAGTTCCAGGCCGTCCAGTTCATGCCGGTGGTCATCGCGCCCCAGCTGTTCCTGTGCGGGCTCCTGGTCAGCCGCGACCAGCTGCCGCGCGCCCTGGAGGTGGTCGGCGACGCCCTGCCCATGAGCTGGGCGGTCGACGCCGTCACCGAGCTCACGACGGCCAGCGAGCCCTCCGACGATTTCTTCCGATACCTGGCCTACCTGATCTGCTTCGGCCTGGTGGTCCTGGGGGTGGCGGCCTCCACCGTGCCGCGCAAGACCCGCTGAACCGGGAGGAGCCAGCAACGGTGGGCGCGAGGGCGAGAACCTTCACGCCCGACGTGCGGTGTTACCGGGTAGGGTTAGGGTTGCCTTATGTGGATCGTCTTCGCCTGCGGCTCAGCGCTTTTTGCCGGCATCACTGCCGTCCTGGCCAAGGAAGGGATCCGCACCACGGACTCGACCGTGGCGACGGCGCTGCGCACTGTTGTGGTGCTGGCGGGCGCCTGGGGCATGGTATTCGTCGTTGGCTCACAGGCCGAACTGGCCCACCTCGATGCCCGCAGCACCGGCCTGCTGGTGCTCTCGGGGCTGGCAACCGGGGCCTCCTGGCTGTGCTACTTCAAGGCGCTCCAACTCGGCAGCGTCAGCAAGGTCGTGCCGATCGACAAGTTGAGCACAGTGCTCACGGTGCTGCTGGCCCTCATCTTCCTGGGGGAGAGGGTGAGCCTCATCGGTGCGCTCGGGGTTGTGCTCATCACGTTCGGGACACTGTTGATGCTCGACGCCGATGACCTGCGCGGCCTGCCCCGGGCCGTGCGCGACGGCGGAGGCTGGTTGCTCAATGCGCTCGGTTCAGCCTTCTTCGCCGCGCTCACCGCGATCCTCGGTAAGGCCGGCATCACCGGGGTGGAGTCCAACCTCGGTACCGCGATCCGCACCGGGGTGGTCCTGGTGATGGCCTGGGTGATGGTGGCCGTCACCGGCAAGCTCCGGGAGGTTCGTGCAGTGCCGCGTGGTGAGCTCGGCTTCGTCCTGGCCTCCGGGGCTGCGACGTGTGCCTCCTGGCTTTGCTACTACCGGGCGCTGCAGGATGGCCCTGCCAGCGTGGTCGTCCCCATCGACAAGCTGAGCGTGCTAGTCACCGTTATCTTCTCAGCCCTCGTCCTGCGGGAGGCCGTCAGCAGGCGGTACCTCATCGGGCTGGCCTTGCTCGTTGGTGGGGCCTTGGTGATGCTGATCCGTTGAGGGCGCCAGCTGTTGGACGATGACTGGCACCGTCGTCACTGTGCCCGCAGCGGGTTTCAGGCAGCTGGCATAGGTGGAGTACGGGGCTCTACTGCTTGCGTATGTATGCGATGGTGAACTCCTTGACCTGGCGGAAGTACTGCTGACGCAGGCGCAGATCGAGCCAGTCGGTATCGAAGGGCTGGAATACGTCCAGTCCGCGTCCCAACATGATGATCCAGTCCGTGTCGGTAGTGATCGAGCGGTCATGGATAGTGTCGTTGAATGAATACTCGAACTTGATGCCGGCGACGGCCGAGTTGGTGCGGATCGTCTCTAGTTTCTCCTGCTGCTTGGTCGCATAGTCCGGATCTTTATCGCATTTGGTGGTCAGGTGGACGGTGATTTCCTTTGTGGTATCGGTGTACTTGGCGATGGTCTCAATGAGCTCCATCAGGTTGCGCGCCTGGTAGGGCTGGCGGATATACGGGTCAACGACATCGATGCGGGTAGCTCCGCGCATATATGGGCCAATATATCGGTCGAAAGTGAAGCCGCGCCTACCTTCAGCGAGCTCGAGACGCTGTTCCTTCAGTTCTGATCTCGAGTTTTGCTTCCTGGGAGCCACGTCAACGGTGCTGTTGGCACCGTTGGTTAGAGTGGTCTTGCCAGCGGATTCGGAGCGGGCCGCACCTGCTTCGGTACCCGGGTGGTACAACTCTGGATACTCGTCTTCCTCCAGAGTAGTCACCTTATGGGTCTGTCCCGCGTGAGTGTATTCGAAGTTGACCGCCGTCATGGTGTCATCGATGCGGATGAGCTGATCCTTGACACGTTTACGCCCTTCGAGTGCGATCCGAAGCTGGGCACCGATCTCATCGGGGCTGGCCTGCCCGGAGGGATGGATGAGCTTCATGAGGCCGGAGAAGGTCTTGTGGATGCCATCTCGATCACGAGTGGACAGGTCGTCCGATAGCGCGAAATAGCGTTCATAGTGGTGCGAGTAGTCGATGTCGCGCAAGGAGCGGAGGACCTCGGCCAGGTAGTCGACGACGAAGCCGTAGCCGCTGGAGAACATCTCGCCACGGATCTGCTCGAACTCCCAACCGGGCACGTAGCAGTGGATGCGGTCCAGGAAAGCGGGATCGTGGTACTGCTCGGGCAGCTCCTCGAACAGGTCGGAGTTCTTGAGCATGTAGGGCACGGTGTGGGAGGTGTTGCCAACGAACACCATGGATGCTTCCGCGCCGAGCGTCTCGACACCGCGGGAGAAGGACTTGTTGGCCATATAGTTCTTCATGATGTCAACGAGCGCGCGGTCGGCACGTTTCTTCTTTCCGGCGAACTCGTCAAAGGCGACGCAGTCCCAGTACCCGACCAGCCCGATTCTTCCGGAGGCGTTGTTCACGAAGAGCTTCGGGACGGTTACCTCGCCCCCGGAGATCAACATGCCGTGAGGTGAGAACTCGGAGTAGATGTGCGACTTGCCGGTCCCCTTAGGACCGAGCTCCACCAGGTTGTAGTTGCGCTCAACGAAGGGAATCAGCCGCACCAAGTGAAGGAGCTTGGCTCGGGGGCCGAACATGGCGGGGTTGAAACCGATGGACTGAATGAGTAGGTCGATCCACTCCTCGGTGCTGAACTGCTCCCGAGTGCGGGTATAGGACTCCAGGTCCAGGCGTGAGAGCTGGATGGGCTTGAGCGAGTGCAACCGCCAGGGAACGTCTTTTGAGTTTCCCGAGTAGGCGTAGACGATGTCGCAGATGCACCAGACGCCGCCGGTCAGGAGCTTGGGGTGGTTGCGTACCGTCTCCGCACTGACCTCCACCTTGCTGATGCCAAGGTTGGAGAACTCGGCCTCATAGATGTCCAGTCTCTCATTGAGAGAGACGGAGACCTTGTCAATGATGCGGTGGCGGCCCTTCTCCCGGATACGCGACTGGATGAGTCGGTTCTCCCCTCGGTGCACGTAGTGGTCCCGGAGGATGGTTCGGACGTGCTCGATGCCGGAACGGATAGTGGCCTCATCGTCCGTGGCTGCGTACTGGCCTAGCAGGTACTCCAGGACGTAGGTGGGTACGATGGCGTTGCCCTTGACGGTCTTGACAAGGTCCTTGCGGACGACGACGCCAGGGAAGGCCGCCGCGATCTTGCGGTCCAGCGGGGTGGGGGAGAGGCGCTGTAGCTGGTTGGTCAGCTCGAGCTTGGTGGGTTCCGGGGTTGTCATGGTTGCATCCTAGAAGTCGAAGTCCGCACCAAAGTCGCTGGTGAAGGTTCGTGAGAGGGTGAAATGAGCTTTTTCGCTATAGGGGCGGCGTTGCGAACCGACCGGTTCGTGCAGCCGCAGCTCGATGGTCTTGCCGTTGAAAGCGTCTGCATCCCTACTCAGCGTCAGCGTGAGCGGGAAGAACCGGTCCCTGGCTTCTGGCGAGGCCTGTGAGCAGTCCACTGTGACCTCGTCGGAGATCAGTGTGTTGCCTGCATACAGTCCCGCGACCAGGCGGCGCGCCTTGACCTTCTCTCTGACCGGCTCTTGTTGGAACAGCATGATGGTGATCTGCCCGGTGGTGATCTTGTCAGTTTCGGTGACGATCTTGACGGGGGTTTTGTAAATGTCCGAGGAACGCCCCTTGTTGACGGTGATGACAGGTACCGCGACCTCCTGCAGAGAAGCGCCACCGTGCACGAAACGCGTACCGGAGCCGGTGGTGCGGATTCGGTGGATGGAGCCGGGCACTTGAGCCTCGATGTCTCCAACCATCTGAAGCTGCTGGGATGAGAAGGTGATGAATGCGGGGTCTCGCTTGAGGCAGTGCCCCAGCGCGAAGCGATGGTTCACATGCAGCAGGGTGTCGCCGTGCGGTTTGACAGATAGATAGTCCTGACCCTCCAAGCGGCTTTCCTGATACAGAAAGCCGTGATCGGCGGTGATGAGGACGTTGTTGACGTTGGCGTTCGCCAGCTTCTTCACCAGCCTGACCAGCTCCCCGATGGCGACCTCGCAGGCGCGGAAGGTGTCTGACTCGGTAGCCTGCTTGTCCCCGGTGTTGTCGATCTGGTTGTGGTAGACGTAGAGCAGCTGGTGGCTCTTGACTAACTCTCGGGCTTCGATTGGCTTCATGTCGAGGAGCTCATTAGCCTGGATCGCGGTCCCCCCTGCTGACGTGAGTACCCTGCTGCGGTTCTCGGTTCCCGCACTGGGATTACCGTCCACCTCCACTAACCCGTCGTCGGCAAAAGCAAGGGACTTATGCGGCAGTAGTGCTGCCATGCCGAGCTGGGTGTAGGAAGGCAGCACCGAAAGCATGGCTGACGGCCTGGCCGTGAAGCGGTCCTCTTGGCTGATACGTCGTGCCAGCTCCTCGCCCACCTCGTAGCGCAGCGCGTCAGAGATGATGACGACGATCTTCTTGCCCTTGTCCAGCCAAGGCCTGCTGACGTGATCAGTGAAGAAAGACGTGGCAGAAGGAACCGAATCGATCTCCCACCGTTCCAAGCCCTCGATGTGCCTGCGCCACTCCTGCCCGAGCGGCGTGAGGAAGTCTCTGATGTAAGCTGCTTCTACCGCTGTTTTCAGTGTGTCGAGGGCGGAGTCCGGCTCGTAGAGGTTGAGGCTTCGGTTGAACCGCCGGTAGGCCTGGTCAATGGAGAACCAGTGCTGGGTGTAGCGCTCGAAGCCATCCTGGAGGGAGGACATGTTCCAGGACCCGGCGTCGATACGAGTCAGCAGGGTTGACGCCGCGCTGACGGCTTCGTAACCGGCCTTGAACTTGTTGTGCCACGGCAACGCAGCACGACTCTGCACGGCCTCCTGTACTTCTTTGTCCGTCAAGCTGCGCTCTTGTACCTGCTGCGCCAGACGCCGGACGATTTCCTGGTCCACCAGGGGGAATGTTCGCCGGCTCAGCAGCTCGGGCAGGTCGAAGCCGGCGACACGCTCCGCAATGCCTAGCAGCTCTGCCGCACGACGAGCCAGCAACCTGTAGGACTCGGCGAATCGGAAGTCGTTGTGCCACGTGCTGAAGTCACGGCGGATGTTGGCGTACTGTTCGGTGCCCAAGTCCGCACGGGTGGGGGCAAACTCCTCCCACGCCCGGTTGAAAAGCCACGCCACGAAGTCATCGACGCTGGGCTCTTCCTCGGGGGCGTATCCGTAGATGTTGCGCGTCCCTTTCCAGTGAAATTCGGCGAGTTCCAAGCGAGTGATCGTATCGATGCCGGTGGACTCCCCGTCCGCGTTCTCCATCAGCAGCGCCCTCCAGAGCGCCTCCAACGAGCGCTCCTCAGTGCCCAGCACGACGGCGACCATGGAGGCGGCGATGGCGGCGGCGTCGTCATCTGGGCGCAGGCGGGCCTTGAGCTCGTCGCGGCGCTGTGCGCTGTCGAAGAAGAGCGGGTACTGAGCGACGACGCTACGCAGCGCCAATCCGCCCCCGAGCTCCTGCACCAGAAGCGAGGTGTGGTCCGCGGTGAAGGTCCCGTAAGCGAGCTCCATGTCCTTGAGCCAGTTGTCGGTGACTGTCTCCGGGGTGTCTGGCTCGCGGAAGCGGTAGAGCAGGAACTTGCGCTTCGGCTCGGTCAGCAGGACCCTGCGTTTCATGGCGAACTCGTTGTCCTCCACCCGCAGCACGGTGACGTCTGGGAGGGAGAGGGCTTCCAGCGAGTCGGTGTATCTGCCTTCGGGGTCGGACCAGATGACGATCCGCCCGGCTTCGCCGGGACGCTCGAAGCGCTCGCTGAGCTGGCGAAGGATGGCTGTCATGGTGTTCATTCGGAGCCTTCCGTGAGGTGGCGCAGGTAGGCTCGTCCCTCGTCTGTCAGGATGTACCGCTGCGCTTTGCTGCGGGGCTTGTCCGGTACCGTCATGGCGAGCAGCCCTCGGTTCACCAGTGGAACCACGTGACGCGTGTAGTTCTGTGACAGGGGCTTCAGGCCAGCGGCTTCCAGGAGAATGTTTCGGTGAACCGGACCACGAGCGGCCGCCCGCATCATAACCACATCATACCTACCGTCATATCTACCATCATTGCTATGTGTGTAGGTATGTTCTGGGTGGCTATGCTCCTCTGACCTCTGCTCCTCGCTCTCCGGTGCTCGACTACCGTGCGCATCGGCATGCTGTGGGTCGTGGCTGGGCACGTAGATCGTCACCCGCACTCGGTCCTGCACCTCTTCGATGACGGGTTCGGGTAGACCGGCTTCTGCCACTTGCTCGAAAACGCGCTGGACGCCGGTGCCCCACTGCTCCATGATCCCTGCTTCACGGAAGATACGAGCAAGGGCGGGATTGCGCAGGCGGGACACCCGCCGCATGGTGTCGATGGTCATGCCCGGCAGCAGCAACCCTGGGCTGTCCACCTGAATGCGGTCGTCGTAGAAACCGATTCTGATGGGCGTGCTGCGTTCGGCGTAGGAGGCGTGCACGAGGGCGTTGACGATCACTTCGCGGATTGGCTCAAGGGGGATCGAGTAGATATCTCGGCGCCGCACCTGGCCGAACACCGCGGTCTTGTAAGCGTGCTTGAGCAGGAACTCCACGGCATGGTCGACTGCGAGCGGCATGGGGCCGTGAATCTCGGTCTGGTCGAAGATGTCGGTGCCGTGCGGCCCGCGCAAGCGGCCGCACTGGACCCAGGCGGAGGGGAGAAAGCGTGTGGGATCGGGGCAGGCTGCGAGGATGCCCGCATTGGTGGGGACGATCTGGTCTCCCTGCTTGACGGCGAGGCCACGTGCCAGAAGGTCGGCTACGGATGTGTTGCGTCCGCGCAGCTTGGAAAGGACCTCGAGATCCAGGTCTTCTAATGCGGCGCGTGGCTCGCGCAGGTCTTCGAAGGCGATGCCGCGGGCATTGCGCTCGAGCTCGGCGACGAGTGCCGAGTCCGCCTGCCGTGTGGTCGAACCGAGCCGTACGTAGACGCCGGCTTCCGGTCCCAGACGGGTGATGTGGTGAGGGCGACGAGTGCTGAGCGGAACGTCGACAATGAGGACCGTCTTGTCTCTCAACGTCACTAGGTCGATGGCAGGCACCAGCTGGGGCGAAATTCGGTCGTCGATGAGGCTGGCGATGCGTTCCTCCTCGGCAAGCGGGTCATCGACGCCGACGACCGTGCCGTCGTCTGTGACCCCGATGACGAGCCGCCCACCCGCCGAGTTCGCAAAGGCAACAAGCGTCCGCAGTGGGCCATCGGGCGACGACAGATCGCGTTTGAACTCGAGGGTCTTACTCTCGTGGTCTGCAAGGCGCCCATCTGCTCCGAGCGTAAAATATTCTCTCATGCCGGAGCTTCTTCAGCCGTCGAGGACGAAGTGCCCAGCAATACCTCCGGATCATGTCCGAGTGCTTGGCACATTGAAGTGAAATGCTCACTGTCCACATGGTCCATAAACGTGAACAGTGCATGCAGAAAAGGCACTGACTCACTCGGTTCAAGCGGCTTCGTCGGGTCTGCCTCTTCTAGGTGCGAGTTTGCGTGAGCGTACCGCACAACCATCGTGCGCACCGAGTCATCCAGTCCTGGATGTGCATCTAGGGCGGCACGTACGGAGTTGTGCAGTTTTCCCATGTTTGCGGGTGTGCGGAAACTCAAAAAGCCTTCCAACAGCTTACGGGCCGTGTTGGGCACCAGGGCGGCTGCTTCCATCTGGGCCATCAAGTCGAAGTCTTTGTCATATTCTTTAAGGCAGGTTGCGACCTGGTCGAAGAAAAAGTGATACTGAGAACGCAGTCTTTTCCGTCGATCATCGTCCAGCTTCCAAACCTCGAGTTTCGGCTTACGACAACCGTGGCCGTCTACGTGAGCGCAAACCCGATAAGCCTTGTACCCTCCCTCACGTCGGCTCTTTGGTACGGCTTCCATCTGGATAAGCCACTGGCGGAAGAACTCGAAGTTGTGGGTCAAAAGAAAGACCTGACTGGCATAGGTATTGACAACTAGCTCCGACCAGATGTGAGCGGAGGCACCGAAAAGAATGCCGTGGTCGAGGCTGGAGACCGGGTCGTCGATGACGACGATCGGAGGATCCCCCGCAATCTTATTTTCCCTGACACTTGAGAGGAAGTACAGTAGCGCAATGGCAGTCTGCTCCCCCTCGCTGAGGTGGGTGGCCGGCGCGCCAGCCCGTTTGATAACGTAGTGTTTGGAATCTTGGGTGCTAAATGTCAGCTCATTGCGGCCCAAGAGGCCGCACAGTCCATTGGTGAGCTCGTTGGCTCCCGGTGCAGGGTCACCATCTACACTCTCCAGTATAGCGATCTCCCGATCGAGATCCTCGAGATCAGTCTTTTGGCTGTTTTGTTCTTCCTTAAGTGCCTCAAGGTCCTTCTTGAGCTTCGCGTACTCATCGAGGAAATTTGCAATATGGAAGTATTCGACACGTTGAGCAGCCTTCGCCGCCTCCGTGTCGTGGAGACTAATCTTTTCCTGATGTTTGTCAACGACCGACTTGATGCTGTCAATGGCAGGAGCTGTGAGCGTGAGATTAGAACTGAGTTTCGGAGTGCCGAAAGGATTCTCTCTCTTTTCTTTCAACGCCAACACAATGCTGTGAATTGTCTCGGCGTAGGTATTATGTTCGGATTCGTAGATGGTGTGGGAGTTCTGTAGCTCCTCCTGCAAGTCTTCATATACGTCAGATCGGCCAGGAAAAGAGTCCAGGTAGCTTCTTGATATTGCTTCCGATCTTCTCAGGCGGTTTATGAAACTGTCGATATCGGCCTGGATCTTCTTGAAAGACTCGTCAAAGTGCGCATTAAGAGCTTTGAGTCGGTCGGCGGGTAGTTCCTGTCCGCAGAACAAGCACTCCTCGAGGTCCTGGTGAAGAGAGATACCTTCCTGCACCCACATGGATCGGCCAGGGTGTCCCACCAGTTCACTGATTGGTGTGTTACCCAGCACACTTGTCGCCAGTAACTGGCGCACGTCGTTGAGTGCATCCTGCTCCATTAAAATACCTCGTGGCGGAAGGTTAACGGAGTTCATCGCCTGCCCCGTCGCACGTTCGCGATCAGCAGCGACGTCTGTTGAGGCGTCGGTCAACGACGACGGATTGTTCTCCAGTAATTCTCGAACCTGTCGTTTCGAGCAAACATTTGTTGCTCTGTATCGGGAAATCGGTGAGTTTCTGAGATCGTCAACAATCTGCTTTGCCACCGCGGTCATTCGGTTCCCAATAGCATTCTCGGATGATGTGATCCGCTTCTCGAGTGCATGAATGCTATTTTTTACCTCGTCCCGTTGGGGGTGTAAAATTCTCAGTTGCTCCTCGGCGTCCGCAAGGCGCTCGCCTATGGTGAGCAGCGCTGCGGGTTGTGGCCCGTTCGCTTCCTCGAACCGAAGATTTTTGCGAACAAAATCCTTATTGAAAACTCGTACTCGACCCCAAAATTCGCGATCGTCCAAGTCGATCGGGAAAGAAGAAAGCCCTGCGTCCTGGGTTGCAAGTAGCTGCAAACCGGAATTGGCTTCGTCATTGTTGCCGTCACGAGACTCGGATTCGGAACATGCGTTCGCAGCGCAGCCTGCCAGAAGGTTAGCAAGGGTGCTTTTGCCGCTACCGTTCTGGCCGTAGATGAGATTAACTCTGGCAAACTCGACGCCACCGTCTGGCTTCCAGTTCTGAAAGATGCGGTAGTTGTCGACCTTGTTGATTATGTGGATCAGGGCTTTGGTCATTTGACGCCATCCTCAGAGGTGAGCTGGTGGGGCGGCCAGGTCCAGGTTTGCACGTCGCGTCGTTTCTTCTCGATGGTGGGGATCTTCTGGAGCACTTGACCGAAGCGGAGGTAGTTGACCAAGACTCCGTCATCAAGATTGATAGGCAGACGACGAGATGCGAGGGGGAACAGGGTATCCCTCTCATAGTCCTCGCACTCGGTCAGTGCCTTGCGGTAGGTGTCGGCGCGCTTCTGATCGGCGACCGTCTTGGACCGCTCCAGGTGGCCGACCTCACTACGCAGCTTTGCCTGGAACTCCCTCAGGTAGTCACCGAGCACCGTGTTCAGCGTGTCCGGCGTATAACGGTGCAGGTAGATCAGAGCCTGGAAGGAGGCCTTATTGTCGGGTCGGGAGGAGACCATCCAGTAGATCGGCCGGTTGGAGTAACGACGACAATGGTCTTTATAGAAGTCCTTCACAAAGTATTGTCGCAGAGACTTGCCCAACGAGTCTTCAACCAGACGCAGGTTTGCCTCCAGATGCTCTTTGCCGAAGGTGGCTGCGAGGAAGGATCGGAATCGAGTGACAATGTCGTCCGCAAACCACTCGCCGGACGTAATGGGGATGACGTCATCCTCGTCGGGAGTGAAGGTCGGATTGGGGATGACATCCAGGAAGTCCTGAATGCTGCTGCCCTGATCGGCAAGGATGAGGCCCGGGGCATCAACACTGTAGCGACCGAAGAGGCAGCCGACACCGTAAGAGATAAGATCGCGCACAGCATCCCCTGCGAAAAGACGGCGATACTCCTCGTCTGCACGAACCGTGCCCTTGATCGGCGCATAGCGGAAGTAGGGGTTGGACGTCAGTGAAACTCGACTGAGCGAAACCTCAATGGGCACCTCATCCTGAAGACCGTAAACCTCTGCCCAATAGCGATTATTCTCAATCTCCAACTCCTGAGCCTCATGAGCCGCGTGGAGGGAGTCCTGCCACCAGCGCTCCAGAGAGTCCTGTAACGACTCCCCTGGAAGGGAGCGCCGAATGAGTGGTGAGGTTTGGAAGTCCCACGAGGTCTCGTAAGCATTCCAGTCATCTCTGAATATATCCATCAGTCGCCGCGCGATCGAACCATCATGCTGCAAGGGAGTTGCTTCGATGATAGGGAGACTGGTTAACTGTCCCGCTTCAAAGTGGAGCGTTGGTGAGAGAACGGCGAGCAAGGATCGGCATGTCGACGAGTTCGCGAATCCAATCAGTGGTTCTACATCATGCTGCGGGAAAAATGCCTGGCCAACATGACCGAAGATGCTTCCCTGCTCATAGAATCGAAAACTTGGTTCTCCTGAGGAAACATTTGACCATGAGATGGCAGGCTTGAAGTAGTAGTCGGGGTTGCGGATGACGGAGCGTGGGCGGAAGTCCCATAACTCGGCGCCATCGTGTTCCCAGTTGATTACGTAGTCTTGGTTTCCCCACCACTTGCGGAATTCGCCGCCCTTGAGGTGTGGGAACCACTTGGCGCCGCTTGTGGCGGCTGTCTCGCGGGAGTCGGCATCGAAGCAGGTGCGCGAGCGGGACACTTCGAACCACTGTCGCAGAAAGCGTGCATTGTTGGCGGTAGCCAAGCCCTGTTTGGGTGCGGCGACCTCGCCGAGTGGCTTGCCCATGGTGAAGGCGCGAGTCATAGCTGGTGACAGCCAGTAGGCGAGTCGCGCTCCAGGGAGCGCAAGCAGTGTGTGAGGGCGGGCGGAGAAACGCAGGTCGGAAGCGCCGGTCAGGGCGTCCCTGAGCAGGTGCTCTTTCTCGGCCTCGGAATTGCCGGGCACTGCGCGGACATACTCACATGCCTCATCTGCACTGCGCCCATGTTCCAGAACGAATGCCGTCGTGGAGACAACCTCCCCGCCGATTGAGTCGAAAGCCCGTTCGCCCAGATGCAGCATGGTCACCGGCGGAACGTCACACAGGATGTGACGGCGCAGCTTCTCAAAGGAGCCGAGGAACATCCACGCCTGCATGGTGATCATGGCGACCATGCCATGCTCAGCCTCGGCGAGTTTCAAACACCGCTCGATGAAGGCAGCGAACAGATCAGACTTCGCCTGCGGATGGTGCTTCTTCACCCAGGAGGACAGCAGCTGCCCCATGTTGCTGCTGCCCATGTACGGCGGATTCGTCGCAACCACTGCGTAGGAACGGCTCAGGTACTCTGCCTGCGCCACTACCTGCTCAGCGCGAGAGCGGAGACCCGAGATGTCCAGGGTGTCAGACGTGATCGACGCTAGTCGCTCTTTTGCTCCGGGCAGAGCTGCGGCGTCGGGGGCGATGAGGGAGCCCAGCACATCGGCGTGAATGAAATTTTGCCAGAGGTACCGGCCTGCCTGGGTATCGGCTTCGGTGCCAGCAAGTTGGTTGAGCTCGGTTGCGTTGAACTCCGCTGGCTCGATGACCCGGATGTTCGGCAGCACGGGGTCGCGTAGGAATCGACGCTGACGTGCCCGAGCCTTCATCATCAGCGCGAAGGCGGCCAGTGCTGCGGCGCGTGGGTCAATCTCCGTGCCGTACACGTTGTGCGTGAGGATCTGTGTGGGAATCTCCGAGGGTGCGTAGCCCTCTTCTTCATAGATGGCGTAGAGAAGGTCAAAGGCATAGGTGAGCATGTGACCTGAGCCGCAGCATGGGTCCATGACCGTCAGCTGCTCCGGTTCGGTGATGCGTAGGAAGTCGGTTTCGCTACCAGTTGGCTCAACGTAGTAGTCCATCTTCTCGATGAGATGAGAGGTCGGATGGTTCAGCATCCACAGGCGCCCCACCGAGTTCTCCACCAGATAGCGCACGATCCAGTCCGGGGTGAACAGCTGTGTCGCCGCTGGAATCTCAGCGGCCCCGGCCTTCTGATTCTTCCGGAAGCCGGCAAAGACCTCGGCCTTACGCTCAGCGATGTAGAACTGGTACAGCCAGCCAATGACCTCCACGTCCCGGCACATCTCCGCGGTCAGCGCCCTGACCGCCTGCGCGCGCACAGAGCTGTCGGCCAGCATGTCCGCGGGCATGAGCAAGGTGGTGTAGTCACCGTCGGGGGCGAACATGAACGGCATCGTCCGGTTCCAATCGGCGCAGTATGCGCGCAGAAGCAGCCCATAGGCCTCCTCCTGCGGAGCTGGACTTGTGATCGTGCCGTTCAGTAAGCCTGTGATGCGCTCAGTCGAGCCGAAGACCTGCTGATCGAACTCGCCCCTCTTGGCGGCGGCAAGCACCGCCGGCTGGCCCACTGTCGCCCCGCCGTCCGGGGAAACCAACGCTGGGGACGTGTAGCCGTTGGCATCCATGAACCGCAGCGCAACAATCCGGTTGAACCAGACATAGGCCTGTTCCTCCACGACCCACCGTCGGCCGGCCGCGTCACCGCCGTGATGATGGATGCGCTTCTCCAAGGCCTTGATTGCACTTGGGAACTCTTCTCGTGCCGTCGATGCTGGAGAGAGTACCGCCGTAAGGCGAGCCTCAACCTCCGCCATGAGCTGGGACCGGGCTGAGGCGGCGAAGGCCTCCAAGGTCCGGGTATCAATCACAGGGACACCTGCTTTCCAGAGTCGACCGCATGGAGGAGGATGCCCCGCAACTCATCGATGTAGGCATCGACATCGGCGGGGGTGCGCAGCATGCGCTTGCGTGGATGGGGTAACTGCCTGAGCGGAACCACTACCGGCGCTGGGGGAGTTGGTGTGCTGGCCTCGGCATTGTTCTCCGCTGTGCGGCGGTCTGCCTCCAGAGCTGCTAGCAGCTCGTCATAGCTCTCCTCGTCAAACTCACGGGCGAGCTGGCGAATCACCGGCACTGAGACAGCCTCAACCACCTGCTGCGTGGCCGCGTCAATTCTGCGGTTAACCTTCGTGCGAGTGGCGTCAGTGGCATGCTCCCAGGCGGCACTGCGGCGCAGATCGTTCGCGCGCTCGCCGATGAGATCGGATGCCTCAGCGCGCTCGTCTGCCAGGATCCGGTCCGTGGCGGCGCGCAGCTCGCCGGCGGCGTCCTTCAGATGCCTCATCCGCTGCCCTCGGAAGATGTTCTGATCGGCCAGCAGCGACTCGACTCTGCTCGCTTCATCCGTCTTCAGATAGCGGAGAGTGTCCTTGCGCTCGGACAGCAAGCGCACGGCGTCGTCGTAGATCGTCCGCTGACTGCCGTTCAGGAACTGGGTGACGGGATCGATCACATCCTGCTTCGCATCCAACAGATCGTCGGTATGGGCAGAGAACTGGTCCAGATACCACTCGGATTCGCGCCCCATCACCTCCCGGATCAGCGTCAACGGTGCATTCAGTGCAGCCAGGAAGGGGTAAATGTTGACGAAGGTGTCCTGCTGCTGTTTCAACGTCCGATACTCATCCTCGAGCCGTGTCCTCACGTCGTCGGCCAGCTCCAAAGGATCATTCGGAAACTGACCAGTGGCGAAGAACTCCCGGGCAAAGTTTCGCAGGCCACTGACACGGGCAGCGTCGAAGCTGCGCTGCGGGGCCACCGCGATCGCCTCGTGTTTCTTCTTCCCGACAGGCAGTACGGCGGGAAGCTCCGTGCGCTTCACAGTGCTCCCATCGAGCGTCATGGACACCCGTGAGGTAGCGGCCAAGCGTGCGAGGGCACACAGGATACTCGGCAAGGTCCACCCATAGGGCTTGCCCTCGAAGTAGGAGACGACCTGCTTGACGGTGGTCCTCACACCCAGCGCGCGCTGGGAGGACAGCCAGGTGTGGATCTCCTCGGCCAGAGGCTGAAGCGTGTCCGTGCTCCGGTCCAGCAGAGCCGGATCATCGCTTGCCACCCGGGCGATGTCTGACTCCGAGTACTGGATGGAACCGAGCAACGACAGATACGGGTAGGTGCGCGTGATCAGCTGTTCCATACCCTCCTGCACGCGCTGCACCGGATCCGAGGAGGACACGGCAATCGACGCCCCACCGATGATCAGCTCAGCGGCGCTGATGGCCTGCTTGACGCGTGCGGTCAGCTCCTTGCGTCGTTTGCTGTTCTGCCGCTTCTTTGAATCGAGAATATGGTTCTGAGAATCGGTCAGTGACGAACCCGCACGAAGCCGGACATACTTATCCGTCTGGACGAGCAAACGCAGATCCTGATACATCCGCGCATCGTCTGCCAGCAGCACCCTGAGCTCGTCACGCCCCATGGACTGGGCCACAATGGCCTCACGAGACAAGCCCAGAGCGGAGGAGATATAACGCACCGCCAGCGGTTGCGGTCGGCTGTAGGGGATCTCATCCAGCAGCAGCTGGTATTTGAAGTCCCCGCCAGTCACTGAATGGCGTACCGACGTACCCCGGACCACGTCCTGGCTGATGACGGAGGCCAAGACCTTGGAGATATCCGTGGAGTCGACGTCGGTGCTCTTGATCTCGTTCTCGATGTCCTGTTCCTCATTGGTCAGGTACTCGTAGACTGAGCCATTGCGCTGGACGTAGGTCTGTTGCTCCAGGAGGTCGAGTGCCTGGGAAACCTGGCGGTTCAGCTCGGTGAGGTCCTGGCCGAAACGGTTGTACAGGAGCACGGTCAGGTTGCGTGGGGTGGCGGAGAAGTCACCCACATACTTCACCAGGAACAGCGCCTTGAGTAGTCGTACCGCCACGTCGCGCACCGGCCCCTCCGGAAGCTGCGCCTCTGCCGTCGCAATATTGCGAGTAGCGGCTGACTTCACCGCCTGCCGGATGCCGGTGAACATGGCGTCAAAGGACACGACTGCGCCGACCGTGGACTCCTTCAAGTGTGTGGCGACGTCCTGCACCACTCCCAGCATCGAGCGCTCACCCACCGAGGCGTGCCGGCCCTCGAACACGTTGTGCTCAGACAGCCCCACCAAGGCCGCCTGAAAGAAGGGGAACTGGTAGGGCACGAACGGGTAGACCTGCGTGAACCTGTCCCGAGTGTCGTAGTTGCGGTACGTCTTGGAGCCATCGACGAAATCGAACAGGGCGCGGAAACTCGTGTGGAACTCGTCGTACAGCGGATCGAGAGCGGCCTCGGCGTCGGCGTTCTTACTGAGCAGACGCTTCTTGACCACCTCCTCCACGTCGTGGCTCGTCAGCTTCATGCGTGTGGCGAAGCGGGCCTGGATCTTGGAGAAGTCGTTGCCCTGGGTCCTAGTCCGATCCCCGATGACGCTATCCATGTCCTCCTGGCTGGTGACACACACCCATGCGCGCCCGTTGCAGCGTGTGCTCAGCGTCTCCACGATCGTCTGCAGGTTCAGCATGAGCTTGGTGTTGGAGCCGATGAACTGGCCGACCTCGTCCACCATGAACAACAGGCGATGCGCCTCGGGCTGAGCCTCCAGCCACTGGGCGACCTCATCGGCGAAGTCCTCAATGGATAGGGAGTACTGCTCCTCATAGCGGGACAGGATGCTCTCGGAAGCCGGCTCGCCGGTCACCTGTGAGAACGCCCTTGTGACGTTGTGCTCCTGGAGAATCCCTTCTTCTCGGCCCTGTTCCCACGGGACGCCGGCGAGTTGGGAGAAGACTTGCTGGAAGTCCTCGAGCAGACCGCGCCGATCCAGATCTCGCTCGAAGCGGGCCACCGACGGTTCGCCCGCGTAGTAGCCCCGCGCTTCGTTGAAGACCTTGACGAACACCTGCAGGAGGGCGTCGGTCTGGTTCTTGTCGATCAGGGGAGCCTTCTGATCGATGTTGAACAGCAGGGAGGTGGCCGGGATGTGCTCTACCTGAGTGAGCTTGCCTTGCAGGAAGGCATCCTTCTCTGCCTCGGCCTTCTTCTTGAAGGCGTCGGTTGCGTCCTTCCTGGCGCTGAGCCGTCCGGGCACATCACCCAGCAGGAAGGCGAGCATCTTGAGCAGGTGTGACTTACCGGAACCGAAGAAACCGGAGATCCACACACCGTTGCCGCCGTTGTAGACGGGATCAGTATAGGTCTCCAACAGCTCTGACAGGGCCGCCGCGGTCTCGCCGGTGAGGACGTATTCGTCGATCTCGGTGGCGAGATGCTTTGCGTCGTCGGCCTTGATGACTCCTTCGATGGCGCGGGAGACGTCCTTGGCGAAGAGATCACCAATCATCATCTGGCTCATGCGGGCTCCTGTTCCAGAATGTTCTTGGCACGGTAGTACTGGTCATCCGTCAAGAGGTTGAACAGCACCAGAGATGACCCCAATGACGCCGTCTGCGAGTACTCGCCTGGAAAAAGCATGAGCACAGGGAAGTCAGGGACGGCGACTTGCAGGTTGTTCAGAACGTTGTGTGAGCGGATAAAGGGGAATACTCGCCCGATTCCGGTCAGCACGAGCAGGTCGACGCCAGCCTCGGCCTCGATACGACGCTCGATAGCGGGGACGATGTGCTGCTCCGGATCCAGCATGCGCTGTAAGTCCCGGCGGAAGGCGGAGCGGCTGCGGGTGGGCTCGATCTGCTCCAGGCGTTCCAGCATGTTGCCGCCGCGCCCTTCAAGCAGCTCAACGGCCAGCTCGAAGAGATCCACCACGAGGACGCTCAGACCGCGTGTGGTACGCAGCCTGTCAACGATACGGCTGTTTGCCGCCTGTACCTCAAGCTCCTGCTCGGGCGGGTAGGGCCAGATGAAGAATGGCACCTCGTTGCCCAGCCCCTCCATGCGTAGGAACCGGTCAGACGAGAGCACAGCGAGCACATGCTGCTCAACAGAATCAATGTCATCGTCGCTCACAGGCCGCCTCCTACAGGGAAGAAACGTCGATCGCTGGGCGTGCGCGCATCCAGGAGCGCCGACACCTCCGCCGACAGCAGCGGGGAGATGATTGTGGCGTCATCGGCGAGCATGCCGCTCTGGCGCAACGCCAGAAACAGGTTGGTGCGCAGTTTGTTACGAGTTGAGGGTTTGGTCTCTTCCAACTCCGCGTGCCACAGGGCCTTGGAGTCCCAGAATCGCTCGAAGTCGGCCGGAACCAGCTGCGAGACCCCCAGCAGGAAGTGGTCGCGCACCACATCCTGAGCGAACTCCGCCACGAACGCATAATGCCGGCACATCGCTGCCCACATCAGATGCAGACGTTCCGGCCCTGGAGCGGTGACCAGATAGGCTATTTCGGTATCGCTGAGCACAGACAACCGCTGTATGAGCTCGCGGGTGAGCCTGACCGCCGTCGAGCGGATACGTGCATGCAGCAGGTTGTCGGCATCCATCGCCTTCCGGACTGCCGCCCAGTTACACAGTTCCAGATACAGGGGAGCGGCGACCATGGCCTCCGTCGCCAGGAGACCGCCCAACGCGAAGGACAGCCGGTACGGCTCAGAGGTCGTCACTACGGCGCTGAGATCGCCGGTCACTACAACACCACCCGCTTCGCACTTCCTGATCGCGTGCTTCGCTGCCGCTGAACAATGGGGCAACCCTAGCCGATCCGGACGGAGCCATTGGAACGCACCACATCGACCGGCCTCGGTATGTTACTTCCCCTGAACGCAGCGGTGGAGATGAGTCCGGTTGCCACAACACCGACTGGTCCGCCGCGCCTTGGCCGGTAGCATGGGCCCCGAGATGACGAATACGCCCATCACACCAGCAGCCGCGACCACGGCGACCACCTCTCCGGCCACTGTCGACTCCGCTTCCGCCGCGGGCCCCGCCGGTGCGGCCACCTCCGCCGACCCTGCGGACGTCACGCGCACCCTCACCCTGCCTGAGGACGTCGCCCCGGTGACCCTCCTGGGCGCCCGG
>ERZ772955.1059-NODE-1059-length-18641-cov-7.546433_pt1 | contig 18641 bp, 10 predicted proteins | sample MGYA00511133_ERZ772955 | MGnify/ENA primary metagenome ERZ772955 (study PRJEB29015, sample SAMEA2737914) | human oral metagenome | biome: human oral; feature: human-associated habitat; material: dental | place: China | collected 2149 ... | reverse complement strand
GCAACAACAAGCCCTCGGCGTCGATAAGCTCATCGGAAAGTTCTGTCTGTGCCATATCTGCTCCCACTGTTATAGCATTAAATGCAATTAGAGACCTAGGTGCAAAAGCATAACTCCTGCACCCTTAAACAATTAAAGTAATTTTAACAACACATACTAAACCAAAGTAGAGCCTAGCTCTCTGTGCTTACAAAGAAACTCTTTTGTCTGCAAACATCTTACAGGATAATCGCACGGATTATACCTTTGGTTACGATAACATTTGTGCTATTAAATGAAGTTCTCCAAATAGATAGCTATCTGCAAAGAGGAATACTTCCCTCTCACTCATACAAGATTTGACTCTTATTACCTTGGTAAGGCAATAAGAGTCTGTATCAAATTCGTATTCCTATTTTATATGTGTTGGTACTCCAGCTTTTTCTCTCTCTAGACAACTTATCGAATTAGACACAATGGCTGTGTGCTAGCCTTATCCCCAAGCTCACAGCAGTCGGACTGCAATAAACCCTATTGCAGTCTGTCTGTCTTTCTTCTTTTTATATTAGAAAGTCACCTTCCAACTTTACTGGAAGGTGACTCCAATTAATAGACTATCTTCTAAAGAAATCCTACACTAGGCACGCTTTTTAAGTCTTAAAGCAAAAGAGATACCTATAAGAACAATGGCAGCACCACCAAGGATAAAGATTGTTTCCAGTGAGGCTGTATCTCCAGTATTAGGAACTCGAGAACTTTTACCGCCTTTGGGCTTTGGATTTTGCTTTGAATCAGGGGTGGTTGGAGTCTCTTTTGGAGTGTGGGTATTAGTGATGGTGATATGGGTGGCATCAGTCGCAGTAGTCTTTGAAGTATAACCTTCAGGTACTGAAACCTCCTCTACGCTATAGGTAATCTTTTTACCTCCCTTATAGACATCAAGTCCACTCCAAGTTGTCGTCCAGTTGTTAGCAGCAGAAAGCTCTACCTCAGCTCCCTGTGCAACGCCATCAGCGTAAAGTTGCACTTTTACATTTGTTGGACGAATCTTATCCTGATCATCTTTATCGCTCCAAACTTTGGTAGCAGAGATGTCAGTGGTTTCAGGAGTGTGGGTGTTAGTGATATTGGTGCCTGTGACGGTAGCAGTATACCCCTCTACGGCATTTTCGGTAACAGTATAGGTAATCTCGTGCCCGTCTTTATTTTTAGGCATACCAGTGAAGCTATAGGTCCATCCATCGGCTTCGGTAACTTGTTTTTCAGCTACCTTTTGCCCATTGGCCAACAGGTTTACCGTAATGGTTTGCGGACGCTTTCCATCTTGGTCGTTGGCATCGTCCCAGGTTTTGGTACCAGAGATATCGACGGTTTCAGGGGTATGAGTGTTGGTGATAGTAAATCCGCTTGTAGCATCTCCTGTGATAGCTGAGGTATAGCCACTAGGGACATCCACTTCTTTTACCGTATAGGTAATAACCGTACCTGATTCTTTCTCATTGAGGTTAGTCCAAGTGTGCATCCAGCTGTCATCCTTAGTTACGGTAACTGGTGCTCCGAGGGGAGTTCCGTTGGCATAGAGCTGGAACTGAACAGACGCTGGACGAATTCCGTCGGCATCAGAGTTATCATCCCAAGCTTTTGTAGCGGTAACTGAGGTTTTGCCAGGTGTGTGTGTATTGGTAATGTTGTAGCCATTAATAACTGTTGAGTAATCAGCAATGGCATTTTCCGTAATAGTATATTTGAACTGATGCCCATCTATCGTGTCGTACTGAGCAAGGTCTGAAAAGCTATAGGTCCATTTACCGGAAGCATCCGGAGTAACTTCTTTAGAGTCAACAGGCGCACCATCTCGAAGTAAATTCACAGTAATGGATGCAGGACGTACTCCATCAGCATTATTGTCGTCATTCCAAGTCTTTACTCCTGAAACGTCCACCTTGGCTTTCTGGTTGTACATGGTAATAACTTGTCCAGACCCTTGGCTTGTCACCGTAACTGCTTTGGAATTAGCTGAAGTAGTATGGTCAGCATCGTTAGGATTGGCCTCGTCTACTGTGACGTCAGGATATCCATTGGCATGTGATACTTCTACGAAACGATACATGATTCCACCGGTAAGACCTTTAACCTGAATGGCTCCGTTCGCATCAGGTATAAGGGTTCCATCGGGATTTAAGGAACCAGCATCAAGCATAGAAGCTGCAACCGTAACATCCGTCCAACTTGCGCCGCCGTCATTCGAGGACTGCAGCTTAAAGGCAAAGCCTGTGGAGAGTGCCGCACCACTGTCTTTATCGGTCTTAAGCATCTTGATAGTCAGAGGATCTGCTGGTGCGTCAATGGTGGCACTTGAGGGGGTTAGATTTTTCTTTACCGTTTTAGAGAATGTCTCTTGATCCGATGTTAGAGTAGCGGAATTCTCTCTCTCAGTGGTTGTGTTTATTGGTGAATAAGGGGCTCGAACTTTCACGTTGAAGACTTGGATGGCTTTACCACTAAATGTTTGATTGATCTTATCAATCGTTGACTGTGTGAGGTTGCCAAAAATGTTCTTATATCTAATCTTCATATAGCTACCGACACCACCGGCCTTTGCAATTGCGGGGATGTCATCATATTTAGGTCCGGCAGGATCGTTCATATCCCACCATTTCAGCATAAGGGTATAGCTGCCGTCGTGGTTGTTATACATACAGTACTGGCCATTCTGCAAAGCAGCTTTGACCTCGCTCTTGCTTTTTGTTCCCTGATCAACTTTAGTAAGAAGATTGATATCATCAGCCGGAATCGTATAGTTACCTGAAATAACCTTACCTTGATCGTCGACTCCTGCTCCGCCTATCCAGTTAATTGTCACGTCAGGCTCGCCTGAGCAATCGGTAAAGGTGTCTTCCATATATATTCCAGTGAGCGAATTAGGATTGTAAGCACCATTATGCTCTTGCATGTAAGGAGTTTGAAAATTATTTCCATCCTTTCTTCTAACGTCATTAGATACCGACAGATACCAAGTTACATCATGATCTGATGATCGCGGTGCACCTATCCATAGACTCGTAGATGTAGTACCGATAGTATCTGCGACTACATATTCTTCTTCATAAGCAGTATAGAGGGTATCTTTGCCGAGTTTGCCCGTAATGAGAGCACGTTCTCCTTGGGTGGTTGTATAACCGGCATTGCCAATCTGCTGCCACAGCTCACCTGTCTGAAGGGTTATCGTAAATTTTTTAATACTGTAGTTCTTGAGGTGGTCTCCGCTGAATTTGAGTACGAAGTTACCGTCGGTGTACTCAAAAGTACCCAACTGATTATTGTCACTATCAAGTAAGGGGCGGGGTGCAAAGTTCTGAGGAAAGACTCCAGCTTTTGCCGGAATTGTCAGTGTGTCTCCGTCTTGTATAGCGTTGCTACTATTATAAGCCACCTTCGCCTCAAGCTTAAGTGCCGAGATTTTGTGATCCTGACAAATCGCATTGCTGAAAGCAGCTGGATCCGTCTTAGGCGAAGCGTCTGAACTTAGCGAATACTCGATCTCTGCGTCGCCGTGCGTAGTGTCGATGATTTTAAATGATTGGATGGTTACATCGTCCAAGCTAAGCTCTTGAGCAGAGACGCGCTGCGGAGCAAAGCAGGCAACAAGCATCCCTATAAAAAGCATCACCACCCATGCAGCTAATCGTTTTTTACCTATTGGTGTTAGCATTTCCATAATTGGCCTCCTTTATAACAACGTAAATCTACACATAAAATCTACATATAGATAATATAACCTAAATAGGTCTACTACAAGCTCAAAACAATACTTTTTTGAGCCTTACCAGCGATATCTATAAGACTCTCCATTTTGAACACTGCAATCTAAACAAATACCTCATTAGAGAAAACAAACTTATAGAATAAAAACTGCTCATCCATACCAACTAGGGAATATTATTGCAAGGCATCAGACTTGAAAGACCACAGAACTTAATCTCACATACCGACATCATTCAATGACAACCACAATAATAACGTCGCCTGTGAGACTTCATTATAAAAAGGAGACGCACTATGAAATCAAATGGAAACGTCTCCTAATTCTTTGAGGCATGCTTCGTAGATAATCTCCTACTTTAATCATCTAAACATTGCGTCCATTAAGCCCCACCTAAACCTTACAGTGCTCCCCTGATAACGATATCGCCTTCCTTCATGATGACTTCCATATTGTCAGGCGTCAGATCATGGATGTTGGAGGCAACATCGCCCTTAACCACGAGAAGATCAGCAAGCTTGCCCTTTTCAAGTGAGCCAAACTCATCCTCGTGGTGAACCATCTTTGCACCGTTAAGAGTGCCGGCTTTAATGGTATCAAGAATGGAGATGCCTGCCTTGTCTACAAAGTCATACATCTCATCGATGGTGACGTATCCGTATGGGGTTACAAAGCTGAAGGAGTCGGAGCCAATGGTCAGAGTAACGCCACGCTCATACGCGCGACGAAGATTGGCATAGGTGCGCTCCAGGCCCTTCTCGATAACACCGTCACCGGGGAATTTGTCGAGCTCCGGCGTCCACTCAGGTGGATATGTTGCATACCAGGTTGGCAAGAACCCGATGGTGGGAGTAAAGAATGTTCCTTGTTCAACCATCAGATCCATGGTCTTGTCGTCAAGCTCAAAGCCGTGGATAAGCTGCTCGCAGCCACAGCGGACTGAATCGTATGCGGCAGAGACACTGTTGTAGGAATGCGACCATACCGGAATGCCCACCATTGCAGCCTCGTCGCACACTGCCTTAATCTCCTCGTAGCAGTAGTGCTGATCCCTGCCGGAATCCCAGTGCCAGATACCGCCACCGGTTGCCCAAATCTTAATGGCGTCGGGATTCTCACGAAGGCGGCGGCGTACTGCCTTACGCAAATCCCACGGCCCGTCTACCTGATCGCCCCATGGATGGCTGTCTTTTGAGATCTGCAGCGGAAGATGGTGCGAGTCACCATGTCCGGCAACGCGACAAAAACCAAGGCCGGTTGCATAAATGCGCGGACCTTTCATAATTCCCATGTTTACCAGGTCACGGATGGCAATACCGTTGCGGCCAATCTCGCACACCGTGGTGAGACCGTGTGTCAGAGCGTCATACGACTGCTTGACGGCGCACGCCTGCTTCTGAGCAACGGATTCAATGACCCAGTCATTGTCGTCATCGGTAAGATTTCCCGAGAAATGCAGGTGAGAATCGATAAGACCGGGCATGATGGTGCGACCCTGAATGTCGCGAACCTCATAGCCTTCAGGAACTTCGGTCCTCACACCCGCATAGGTAATCTTCTTATCATCAACGAGTACCAAAGAATCCTCGACCGGAGCAGAACCGGTGCCATCAACGAGCTTGCCGCCTACAAAAGCATACCTTCCCATAATTCTCTCCAATTCTTTGTTGATATCTGACTTGATATCTGACCGACCCAATACTCTTTCACGCTCATGCGTGTGAGAACCAAAGCAAATGCCAAACAACCAGCCAAACCGACGTTTACGTTCCGCCGTTGTGTTGCTGTAGCGTGTGCTCCTTTACGACGCTGTGGTAGCGGTAGCACGTACTTCTCGGTTGTTAAAGACCAGAAGGATAACCAGGCCTATAAGGATCCACGCACCGGTAATCATCCACTCAACAGGTTTCATTGCGGCCGGGCTGAAAGGAACGACCATAAGAGCAATGATGATGGTGCCTGCAAGAATGGCGCATATAATTCCAAACATCCCGCCGTTTACCTTATACGGGCGAGGTAATTTGGGCTCTGTTTGGCGCAACCGCAAACAAGCCAAACCGGCCATGGTGCAGGCAAAGATAAAGCCGAGCGAGGCAACGTTTGTCAAAGGAACAAGCATATTGCGACCTAAAAACGGTCCGATAAGAGTAAGTCCGGCCATAAAGAGGTTTGCCGTCTTTGGTGCACCGGATTTTTGATCAATCTTTGCAAAGCTCTCGGGCAGCATCCTCTTACGACCCAAAGCCAGCAAAAGACGGGTTGAAGCGCCGAAGAACGAGTTCATAGGGCCAAGCGGTCCAAGCGTTGCGATAATGAGCATCGCAATGTAGAAGAAGATGTTGATCCGCTGAAGCACCGCCAGCGCCGGTACGGAACTCTTCACAAATTCATGCCAGTCAATCATGGTGCCAAAGGCGTAAATGCAGATGAGATAAAAAATGCCGGAAGCTATAAGCGCAAGAGCCGGGATAATACCAAATTTCTTCCAATCCAAGCCCTCGGAAGCTTCTTCAGCCTGTTGGGGAATGGTATCGAACCCTGCATAGAAGAAGGGTGTCATGACAAGAACCGCAATAATACCGCCTAAAAATGACGTTGCCTTTGTCGGATCACCGCTGGCAACCTCAGTGGCCTGTGAGAAAAGAGGCATTCCGTTTTGAGGCGAGCCCACAAAGAACGAAATCACCATTGCAAGAATCATGCCGGCAAGAAGGGCTTTTGTAAGAAAGCTTGACAGCTTTGCCGCCGCACCAGCACCTTTAAAGTTAAGAAAAATAACGAGAACGGCGAAACCCAAAGCAATAATCGTTGGCCACAGATACACGTCTGCGCCCAAGATGGTATACAGCTTCACAGAACGCAACCACGAAAGAGCGGGAAACGCACCAAAGCGATCGGTAAGAAGCGTTGAAATTGCAATTGCTTCCCACGGGCATAAAGGGGCGTTGCCGAGAAGAAGCATCCATCCCGTAAAGAAGCCAAGAGGGCGCCCAAAGGTTCTGTCCGTATATTCAATAATGCCCCCTGATATGGGGATTGCTGCGGTAAGTTCACCAAAGACCATGCCAATTGGAACCAAGAACAGCGCGCCGATTGCAAACGCAATCATTGCCGGGTATGGGCCGCCGCCAAGAATCATCCAGTCGCCGACCAAAAGAACCCATCCGGTACCAATAATTGCGCCAAATCCGATGGTAAAGAAATTAAAAAGCGACAACGACTTTTTCATCTCGGGCGCAACATTGTTTGTGTCTGCCATGCCCAACTCCTCTCGACTCTACTCATAAAAGCATGCCGACTTCTCATGTCTATCCTCCCACCAGATGAGACAAAAATCGCAAGTTACCGGTAAACGGTTTAGAGAAGTCCTGCGAACGGGTATCCGCGGCAGCTGATACCCGAGTTCTTGTATTGTTTTTTACCTTCGCGATATCAGCCCCCGCATAACGGGCGGTTTCATGTTTCACGCGTCACTCGCGCTCAACAGGTAAAGCCTTGAACACAAAAATGGCGAGAAGACTGATCTTCTCGCCATTGGCTTTCCACCGTGATTAGTCCGGCAGACTATGTCCTAGCAGACTATATATATCAAAGCTTACACCTTTAAGTAGCGACCCATGGCAATGGCCGAGCCAAAGAGACCCAACAGAAGGCCAAGCAACAAAAGCAGGCCGCTTGTCCCCCATACCACATACGTTGGGATAACAAATGTCAAGAACGACATGCTTTCGGTTAAACGCGGAAGCACAAAATGCATACCAATGACAAGGGTTGCCACGGCAAGAACCGCGCCTATCAAAGCTTCAAGCGCACCCTCCATCAAGAACGGCCCGCGAATGAAACCATTGGAAGCACCCACGAGACGCATGATGGCAATCTCGCGACGACGTGCATTGATGGCAAGACGAATGGTGTTGTTGATAAAGACAAAGGCCACAAAAACGAGAAGCGCTACAAGGACGATTGCTCCAATACGAATGTATGCAGTTACACTAAAAAGACGCTCAACCGTCTCACGACCATACTGAACGTCGCTGGAAGGATTGTCCTTGTTATCCGCAATGGCCTTAAAATCACTGGAAGCGGCAATCTTTTGAGCGGTTTCTTCAACCTGCTTTGGATCTTTCATCTTAATAACAAGCGAGGCAGGAATAGGATTTTGCCCATCAAGCGCAGCTACCGCATCAGCAGCATTACGGTTTGACATGGTTGTCTTGTACTCCTTGAGGGCTTCTTCTTTACTCTTATACGTAACGGATTCAACGTTATCCCAGCCTTGCACCTTCTTGGTAAAAGAATCAACGGCTGTTTGATCTGCGTCGTCAGATAAAAACGCCTGAATGGTTACGCGATTTTCCACATTACCAACCATATTCTCAATCAGCGCGGAAGCCAAAACGAATAAGCCGATAATGAAGAGTGACAGAAATATGGTAACGACGGCACCAAAGGCAGTTGACCAATTTCTTCTGAAGTGATGACCTGCCTCACGCAGGGAATAGCCAAAATTAGAGAGCACCATAATAGCCATAGCCCCCCTTCTCCTGGTCGCGTACAATATGACCAGCTTCAAGTGCAATAACACGTTTGCGCAAAGAATCGACCATCTCTCGGTCATGCGTTGCCATTACAACGGTAGTTCCGGCGCGGTTAATACGATCAAGCAATTTCATAATGCCGAGCGAGATAGCAGGATCAAGGTTTCCCGTAGGCTCGTCGCAGACAAGAAGAGGCGGACGATTGACCATTGCACGAGCAACGGACACACGCTGCTGCTCTCCACCGGAAAGCTGATCGGGGTAGGCGTCCATCTTCTGTCCCAAACCAACAAGACGGAGTACCTCCGGAACCTGAACGTTAATGATGGAACGCGGTTTACCAATGCACTCAAGCGCAAAAGACACGTTTTGATACACGGTTTTATCGGGAAGAAGCTTAAAGTCCTGGTATACCGTGCCAATCTGACGGCGCAGGTAGGGAACCTTGGAATTGCGCATACGCGTCAAATCGCGTCCCGCAATGATTACCTTGCCACTCGTTGCCTTTTGCTCACGCGTAATGAGGCGAAGCAGAGAAGACTTGCCGGAACCGGAATGACCGACAACAAAGACAAACTCACCCGGATAGATATCGGCGCTGATACCGTCAAGAGCCGGCTTATCGGGCTGAGACGGATACACGAGCGTTGCATTCTGGAACGAAATGGCGGGAGTTCCCGTATGAGAAACTTCCGGCGACTCTTCCATGGCAAGATCGGCAAACAAGCTTGCGCGATCGGGCGACCCCGGCACTGACTCTTTCTGCTCTTCCGCCGTTACGACATGAACGCCGTCGGCAGTATCAAGCGGATCAAATGAGCCGGTACTTGAAGCTGCCACGTTCTGCTCGCTATATGCACCTTCAGGGTTATCTACACCTGGCACTTGTGAGTCAAAACGCCCATCCACGCTGGCATTATGCTGTTCATCGGTACGAAAATGATTAGCCACAGATGCTCCTTTTCATATACCGTAGAAATAGATACGGGAGCTATTTTACCAAACACGCAGGTATTTAACTAAACCACCACGTAGTTTTTTACATTATTGCCTGAAAAGACTTAAAACCTTCACCAAATGCCTCATGAACCTCTGAAACAAAGACCAATGCTTCAGGATCAATGTCGGCCACAATTTCCCGCAATTGAATAGATTCGGCACGACTTAACACTACGAGAAGAACCGGTTTGTTGTTACCGCTCCACACCCCACGTGCCTGCAGCTCTGTACATCCACGATTGAGGGAATACAGGATCTCGTGGGCTATCGTGTCGTGCTCTTTTGAAATGATATATGCCGCCCGCTCTGATCTGGGGCCGTCCACTATGTAGTCAAGTACTTTTCCGGTAATGAACATGGCCAAGGTTGAGTAGAGGGCGTTCTCCAGGGAAAACACCGGCACGGCCACAATGATAATCACCATATCAACGATGATGACCGATGTTCCCATAGGCATAAGAAACTTCTTGGCAACCGCTTGGGCAATAATGTCCGTACCGCCGGTGTTGGCTCCGGCGCGAAATACCAGGCCCAGACCGACGCCGCAAATAATTCCACCCCAAAGGGCCGAGAGTATCAGATCGTGCTTTCCGAGTACCGGAAGAAACGGCGCGAGAAGGTCGATAAACAGCGAAGAAATCATGAAGCCAACGACGCTGCGAATTAAATAACTCCTGTTTCCTCCGCGCACCACAAAGAGGATCAAAATGATGTTCATGGCAATGGTTTGCGCACCAATGGGGAGCTCTATACCGGCAGTTGCCGCTACGGCATGAAAGACCGTTGCGAGACCGGTAATGCCACCGGCGGCGATACCATAAGGAGCCTCAAAACAGTCAATGCCGACGGCAAAAAGGGCAGAACCGAGAACAATGAGAAAAGCGTCTCGGATAAGATTGCGTACATTCATCTTTTTCATGATGCGTCTTTCTGAGAGGTGCGCCAACGGTGATATGCAATGATAAATGGATCCAGATCTCCGTCATCAAGCACCGCATCAACATTCCCTGTTTCTTCTCCAGTACGAAGATCTTTTACCAGCTGATAGGGATACAAGACATAGCTGCGAATCTGATTTCCAAATGAGATTTCATGTTTGGGTCCGCGAAGCTCATCAAGTTCAGCTTCACGTTTTTCTCGCTCAATCTCGTATAGACGGGACCGCAAAATATTCATGGCAGCGGCTTTGTTCTGTAGCTGGCTCCGTTCGTTTTGGCAGGTAACAACTACTCCGGTAGGAATGTGCGTGATACGAACTGCAGAGTCAGTAGTATTGACCCCCTGGCCTCCGGGACCGGAAGCGTGGTACACATCGATACGCAAATCACCCGGATCAATGTCTACTTCAATCTCGGCCGGAAGAACAGGGAGAACTTCAACTCCCGCAAAACTCGTTTGACGACGCTTTTTATCGTCCGTAGGGGAAATGCGGACAAGACGATGGACGCCTTGCTCGGCACGAAGCATTCCGTATGCGTTTTTTCCCGATACCGTAAACGTTGCACGATCAATGCCGATGACCTCGGCAGGAGTTGCCTCAGCAATATCCACGCTCCAGCCCCGGCGGGCCGCATAGCGTAAATACATATGAAAGAGCATATCTGCCCAGTCTTGCGCCTCAAGACCACCTTGCCCGGGTTTGACCGTCACAATGGCGTCTCCGTGATCAAGCTCATCGGTAAACCAGCTTGAAAGCTCCAGCTCTGAAAGATCGCATGCAAGAGAGTCCGCTAAGTGTTCCGACTCAGCGAGAAGCCCGGCATCTTCCGTCTCACTACCAAGCTCAAGTGCGGCTTTTGCATCCTCGAGTTTTGTACGGGCTGCATCAATGCCTGCGACATCGTCCTTGAGGCTTGCAAGGCGAGCCATCGTCTGACGCGCAAAGTCGGCGTCGCTCCAGAAGTCAGCTTTGGCACTTATCTGAGTTAAACTTGCAATTTCCTCGCGCTTCTCGTCAATGTGCAGATAGCTCTCTACTTCATCAAGGCGAGCGGTCAGAGCATCCAAGGAGACATGCTCAACTTCAGCCATAACTTACCTATTCTTGCCGTGGCAGTTCTTGAACTTCTTACCGCTCCCGCAAGGACAGGGGTCATTGCGTCCAACGTTAACGTATGGATTTGGATCATCGGATTTTCTGTATGTTGCAACTGATGAAGAACCGGGGCCGGAACCTTGTGGATGCTTACCGACTGCAGCCGCGCGGTTCTTAACCATTGCAGATCCACGACCTTGCGCCTGCTGTTGATCTCCGTCCATCTCTTCTCCGCCTGAATACGTTGCATCCTTAAGCGTTGCAGGCTCTTCTTCAACCTGAAGCTGCGCACGTGGACGATTGATGAGCTCAAGGCGAAGAATCGTACGGAGGAAATCCTCATACATGGTATTTACAAGCAGGGTAAAGGCAGCATAAGCCTCAGTCTTATACTCGACCAAAGGATCGCGCTGGCCAAAACCACGCAGCCCGATACCCGTCTTGAGATAGTCCATCTCCTGGAGGTATGTCATCCAACGGGTGTCAATCACACGGAGCATAACCTGAGCCGAAAGCTCCTGGATAACTTCTTCCCCAAGTCGCTCGGACTTCTCCTTAAATGCTTCTTTAATAAAGTCGGTCACTTTTTCAGAAATGACATCAATCTTCTCGTCTTGAGAGAACTCAGGTACGTCTTTGCGCCCGGTAAGTTCTTTAAGCCACTTGGCAAGCCCGTCAAGATCCCACTCTTCACGCGGACCTGCACAATACTCGTCAACGACGCGCTTTGCCGTTGCCGCCGTTACGTCTTCAATAAGCGCCATGAGGTCTTTGCCGTCGAGGATTTTGTTGCGCTCTCCGTAGATAACCTGACGCTGCTTGTTCATGACATCGTCGTAATCAAGGACGTTCTTACGCATAGCGAAGTTGACTTCCTCAACTTTGTGCTGCGCCCCTTCGACGGCTCGAGTAACAATCTTTGCCTGGATTGGCTGATCGTCCGGCATATCGTAGCGCTTCATCATGGCGGAGATACGATCCATGCGATCCCCACCAAAGCGGCGCATCAAATCATCCTCAAGAGAGAGATAAAACTCGGTCTCGCCGGGATCACCCTGACGACCGGAACGGCCACGGAGCTGATTATCAATACGTCGGCTTTCGTGACGCTCGGTGCCTATAACGCACAGACCTCCTGCGTCAAGTACGTGCTGACGCTCTTTCTGGCAAATCTCATCTGCGGAAGCCTTTGCATCTGCGAGCTGCTGAGCCGTTGCCTCTTCAGGATCGATGCCCTGCTCACGAAGCAAATCTTCGGCCAAAACATCAGGATTTCCGCCAAGCAAAATATCCGTACCACGGCCGGCCATGTTCGTTGCAATGGTAACGGCACCTTCTCGACCCGCCTGTGCAACAATTTGTGCTTCTCGCTCATGGAACTTTGCATTCAAAACACTGTGCGCAATGCCCTTCTTTTCAAGAAGGCGAGAAATACGCTCTGAGTTGTCAATGGAAACCGTGCCGACAAGAACCGGCTGTCCCTTAGCATGGCGCTCTTCGACGTCATCAACGACTGCGTGGAACTTTGCGTCAATGGTGCGATACACCAAATCGTCATGATCAACGCGGATGACCGGGCGATTGGGAGGAATGACCTGTACGGGCACATGGTAGACCTCACGAAACTCCGCGTCCTCCGTCATTGCCGTACCCGTCATACCGGAGAGCTTCTTATACATCAAGAAGTAGTTCTGGAGCGTAATGGTTGCAAGAGTCTGATTTTCTTCCCGAACCTCAACGCCTTCTTTTGCCTCAATTGCCTGGTGAAGACCCTCAGAGTACCGTCTGCCTTCCATAATACGACCGGTAAACTCATCGACAATCTTAACTTCGCCGTCCATGACAACATACTGTTGATCACGATGGAACATAAACTCGGCTTTCAGCGCCTGCTGAAGATGATTGACGAGCTGTCCTGCATCATCACCATAAATTTCCATGCCAAGCACGCGCTCAACTTTTGCAAGACCTGTATCCGTTGTGGCAATGGTGTGCTTTGCCTCATCCATCTCAAAGTCAACCTCAGGAATAAGTCCGCGAACGGCCCGGGCAAAATCCCTATAGGTACCTGCCGACTTAGTGCCCGCTCCAGAGATAATAAGCGGAGTACGAGCCTCATCGATAAGGATTGAGTCCACCTCGTCTACAATGGCAAAATTGTGACCACGCTGAACGCGCATATCAGGACGGGTGACCATATTGTCTCGGAGGTAGTCAAAGCCGAATTCAGAGTTTGTACCATAGGTAACATCTGCCTCATAGGCAGGCTTTTTCAAGCTCAGACGCATACCATTCTGAAGCAGGCCAACCGTCATGCCTAAGAACTTGTAAATTTTACCCATCCACTCGGAGTCACGTTTTGCAAGGTAGTCGTTGACCGTAACAATGTGAACGCCGTCTCCGGAAAGCGCATTAAGGTATCCTGCCAGTGTAGACACAAGGGTCTTGCCCTCGCCGGTCTTCATCTCTGCAATAGTGCCCTTATGCAGTGCAATACCACCAACGAGCTGCACGTCAAAGTGGCGCAGACCGGTTGTTCTTACCGATGCTTCTCGAACCGTGGCAAACGCCTCAGGAAGCAAGTCATCGAGACTTTCTCCTTTTGCATACCGCTCCTTGAATTTCTTGGTTTGCCCGCAAAGCTCTTCGTCAGACATTGCCTGCATCTGAGGCTCAAGGTTTGTAATTTGAGTTGCGATTTTCTCAAACGCTTTGATGTCTTTGTCTGCTCCAAACGAGAGAACTTTAGAGAGAAAATTTGCCATGTCCGTCCTTTAGGTATGAGTCATTCTTCTATAAGAGACAATTTTCATGAACCGCTTAATTCTATCTCATTTTTTTCTGTAATTGTGACAGGATACTTCTCTATTTCTCACACCATGTATATTACAGAATTGCCACCTCTTGCCATCCTCGAATTGTCGCCTTCCTACCCATAGCGTTTATCATGGCCTTTCCTATGGTATTTCTCATGGTATTTCGATTGTTGAATCTTCAATGTGCATCTTCTTCCTTTGCTGTTCAGGTTGGTTAGCAAAATCCTCTGATGCCATCATACGAAGCTCCTTTGAGGGAAGCTCGTCTCTCTGCTTAAGAAAACGCCTGATATATACGGTATAGTACTGCTGAGCCTCAGATGTTCTGCCGCATGCTTTCATCGCCTTGATAAATGCAATAGCTGAGTCCTCCTTGTCTTCATCGACAAGCACCGCATTTTCGGCAAGTAATACCGCAAGCCGACTGTATCCTGCTCGCAGCGCAGCTTCTGATCCAGCCGTCATTATTTCAACGTACTTTTGGCTCAAATTTCTTCTCATAGATTCGACATAGGTAAAGGCATCGTCAGATGGTACATAGAGATCTCCGCGATAAACCATTCTTACTTCTTGGGACAATCTCACAAGTTCATCATCATGAGAAGCAGACGTTACCATCCGGGCAAGTTCTTCAAAACGGTCAACATCTACCGAAAAGATATCATTGTTGAGTGAGATGGTCTTCTCGCCACGTATTGAAATAATCGGGTCAAGCGTTTTGTCAACAGACGCAACTACTTTTCTAATAACCCGAGTTGCTTGGTAGATTTTTTCCATCCCAGACTCATAGGAACAGTTTGGCCAGAGCGCATCGACAATAGCGTAGCGGCGCGCGGCATGCTTGCGAGAGAGTGCCAAATAAATGAGGAGCAGCTTGGCATAACGTTTTCCAAGAGCATTCTCCGGCACCACTACACCATTAACCGAGAGAGAAAATCCGCCCAGTATAGATAGATAAATACCTCGCTTCTCAACTCTTTCTGAAGCAGAAGGTTGCTCCCTTTCATCACTTTCATTTTCAACCGCTTGCTTATTGTACGGTAGCACGTTTATCATATGTTTCCATGTCTCAGGAACAAAACGGGCAAGTTCTTCCGAAAAATGTCCGATTCCTTGCAAGAGGGCTCGAAGTAACCAAAGTGCGTCTTGGGGAATGGAGCTTGCCAGCGTTTCTGTCTCCATCGATGGTCGAGATCCTGAAAATGAATCCATTGCATTAAGGATCACCTGATAAACCGCATAAAGTGAAGAGTTAACAATCCATCGAGTTCTTCCTTCTTTTGGCAGCTCTCCGAGCATAAAACTCGCAACTACTGCCAGTATCGATCCGGCCTCAAAAAGATAATCGCTGTGTACTTTTTCTGCGAGAAGAGCCGCATTATGTGCATGTATATGCGCACGCGCGTATGCTTTGTTTCTCATATCCAAAATACTTGCAGAGAGAAGCTCTACCGCCTGTGCAACAATGTCTCCTCGCTCCTCTGACTGAGCACTGTACCGCTCTATTTCATAGATTGTGTTCGCGTCTGTCTCTTGCTGCTCAGCAAACTGGAGGCTGCGAATGATACCGACATAGCTTTTAATCCCCACGATACCCGAAGCCTCAAGGAATGAAACCGCCTCGTTAACCTGAGAAGGGCTCACTGTTTCCGGAAGTTTCAACAGTATCCGAAGAATCTCGTTATCGATAGTCAAAAGCGCAGAAGAAAGCGTGTTCTTTTGGCCATAACAAGAGTTCAAGCTCAATAGTCGATGTGCATCCAACAACTTGCCCACCCTTATAAGCGAGAATACTTTCCTGTGTAATAACAAACAACGAGCTGTTTCACTGTTTACATCGATACTTTCCGAGACAAACGGCAGCGGCTTAGCAACCAACATCCGTGCAGAGGCGATAAGAGCGCTTCCGCTTATAAAAGCATCCGATGAGGCTATTGCTTTGTTTGAGATAAGCGAACTCAATTCTCTGTGTTTTGACGTACCCCGTACCATGCAAGAAAGCACTCCTTCTAGCGCATGGGTATTATCCGAGGAAAGAGCATCTCTGTTTCGAACCATGAGAAATGAATTATTAACAAGTTTACTCTCACCTGCATCAATTAACTCAACTGCATTGGGTAAAACAAGGCTCCATGCATTGTTTTCTCCTAATAGCCGACAGACAATTGACATGCGCTTGAAATCCCGACGCATCTTTAACAGAAGCGCTGCCTTCTGCAGCTCGATTTCCATGAAACACGCGTATCTCCTCAGTATCGGAACGCATGCCCCTAGAAGATCGGGGCGATCATTTAGTAGGCAATTAAAATGTTTTCTTGCGCTATCAATTCCAAAAAACGGAACGTTTATTTCAAAAAATGTCATGTATTCAAGGGATTTCTTACCCGCAACGGTTTCAATATCTTGAAACGATCCCCTCCCCAAGAGGAGCAAGATAACTCGAGTAATCAATTCTTCATGGCAAAGTGATTCCCGCACAGTGGCAAGAAGCAGTGTTACTAATGCTTCTTGAAATCCTACCCCCAAAGAACTATCCGGAGTATCAAGCATCGACTCCTGCAAAGCTCCTACAAGTCCCGGAATCCTTCTTGTCAGCTTTACGGCACGCATCTTTTTAGCACTTGAAACTTTCGAGCCGCTCTCGTCAAGCAATAGTTCCTGAGCACCAAAAACGAGACAATTTGGAATTTCTTCGACAATCTGAGCGGCCTCTGGCAGACATGAAATGATAACAGCGCACCCTGCAGATCTTAGTCTCATAAAAGCACGCGCTTGCTTAATAACGAGAGCCTCATCGGATTCGAGCACATCGTCAAAGAACGCAATGCGCGGCTTTTTGGAGGACTTGTACCGAGAAATATCATATGATTTACGGCTGATATAGGTAGTTGCCTCTTTCGGGCTATATCCAGAAAGCGAAAAATCGTAGCACTTCCATCCTCGATAGTCAGCGAACGCGCGGAGCTCACGCATAAGCGTTGTCTTACCCATCCGGGGTTCTGCACAAAGAATAAGGATTTTCTCGCGAGCTTGTGAATCAAGAAACTTATTCACTATAAGTGATCGATCAAAAAGCTTCTCGCACACGTTCTCACATACATCGCCGTGATTTTGTTTTAGTACATTGTTTTTATGTACCTCAGAATTGCCCTGAAACATGTAATCCCCCCTATACATAAGTTCCACTATCGGACAGTCTTGCTATTACAAAACCGGTACTAATAGATTGCTACCAAACGCAATTATTTATTTTAAGAAGTCGGTAATCGGTATCCTCAAATTTGACAGATACCTGTCAGATACGTGTCAAATAACAAATAAAAATATGAAAGTATCAAAATGACTGTTGAAAACTTCATAAAACCTCACCGCATCGGCACGTTTTATGCCACTGACAATTGTTTGTAAGCGCCAACCAACCAAAGCTAAAAGAGCTGCTCGACATTTTTAATAACTCATGTCAGTAACAATGTTGAAAATGTTGAAAACAATTGGTAAAAATTTGTTAATTTGGAGTCTTTACTAAACATGAGAATAAACGGAGATTTTATGAAGACGGTGAACGGTATGGAAAAACAATGCGTTCATAGGTTCATCAAATAATCTCGACAATTTCTACAAATTTGAGCTTATTTGGATCAATGGAATTTTGAGGCTTAGAATCGAAAAAGCTTCTGAATCTCCGAGCCTTGAGGGCGTGAAACTTTGTGCTCCCACTCAATTTCTCCGGCCTTATTGTTAACATCATAACGGCCTTGGGGGCGTGGAATTTTAGCTTCCAGTAATCTTCAAATCTGTCGGTATTATTCTCTTTCTTCAGAAGCTCACTCTCGGCAGCGCGCATGCATCCTCTTCTTTTAGAGCCTCCTTCCCCATCCCCTCAAGCTCTAAAAGTCACCAGTAACAAATGTTTTGTCTAATTCCTTTGCAAACGGATCGATTACGGGTGGTTTTTGGAAGCAAAACGTGTGTTTACTTGTGGTTTCATATCGATTTGAGCGTTTAGTGGTGATTTGAATCACCACTAAAGAGCGTATCTGACGGGGTTTTTGAAATCTATGCGTTTAGTGGGTGGTTTTAAGAGAGACTCTCCGGCACGCGCAAAGGCAAGCACCGCGAAGAAGCGAAACGTCGAGAAGAAGCAACGTCTCTTGATAGCAAATGCCCCTTGTTGGTCAGCGACGTCCTGCTCTCCCACGGACTTCCTCCGCAGTACCATCGGCGCTCGGGAGCTTAACTTCTGGGTTCGGAATGGGACCAGGTGTGCCTTCCCTGCCATAATCGCTGACCAACAAGGGGTATTCGACTGTCAAAGGGTGTCCTTTGTACCCTGAGGGCCGCACAGTGTGATATGTATCGAGACCTTTTAGAAGCGTCGCACAAACACAAAAGAAAAAGAAGAGCTCGACCGATTAGTATTGCTCGACTAAATGCGTTGCCGCACGTACATCTGCAACCTATCAACCTCGTAGTCTACAAGGGGTCTTACCGAAAGGAAAACTCATCTTGGG
>ERZ772955.1056-NODE-1056-length-18710-cov-7.635486_pt1 | contig 18710 bp, 16 predicted proteins | sample MGYA00511133_ERZ772955 | MGnify/ENA primary metagenome ERZ772955 (study PRJEB29015, sample SAMEA2737914) | human oral metagenome | biome: human oral; feature: human-associated habitat; material: dental | place: China | collected 2149 ... | reverse complement strand
AGCAGAAGAAAAATTTAAACAAAAAGAATTTATAGAAAATAATATAAAAAATGCAGAATTAAATTAAAAAATATAGGAGAAAAAATGGAAAAAAAAGTAATAACATTTGATATATGGGATACAATATTAAAAAGAACATGTCATCCTGAAGAAATAAAAGTACATACATTAAGACATTATTATTATAAGGAATATTTTAAAATAAAAGAAGAATATAGAAATGAACTTACATTATATAGATTAAGAGATAGTATAGAAGTTGAAGAATATGAAAAAGCAAGAGAAAGAGGAGTAGATGGAGAATGTAATTTCAGAGAAGTACTTGCAACATTAATAGAAAGAACACATTTAGGTACAGAAAAAGAAAAAGAAACATTAAAACAAGAACTTCCAGAATATGAAATAAATAGAGAAATAGAAAAAACATATATAAATCCGTTAATAACAGATATATTTAATAAATATGATAAAAATACAAAATATTGTATATCAGATTTCTATATGCCAAAAGAAGATTTAATAAAAATTTTAAATGCACATGGACTAGATAAAAAATTTAAAGAAATATATGTATCTGCAGATATAATGAAAACAAAGAGAGATGAAGGACACTTATTTGAATATTTCTCAGAAAAAGAAAATATAAAATATGAAAACATGATACATGTAGGAGATAATCAACACTCAGATATAGATATGGCTGGAAAATATGGAATAGAAACAATAAAGATTCCAAATCCTAAAAAATATAATTTTGATATAAATAATTTAGGAAATATAGACTTAAAATTAGATAATATAAAGAAAGATACAAGTACAGAAAACTTAGCAAAACTTACTAGAGAAAATCTAAAAGAATATAAGAAAAGTTTATATAATCAAGGAATAGAATTTTCAGCAATAGCATATTACTATATATATGACATAATAGTAGATGCAGTACGTAAAGGATATGACAAGATATATTACCAAACACGTGAAGGTGAAACATTTATAAAATTCCATGAAATTATAGAAAAAAATAATCCATTTCCATTTAAAGTGCCAAAAGCAGAACTAATAGAAGTAAGTAGAGTTGCAACATTTGCAGCATCACTTGATGAATTTAATGTACAAAACTTACTTAGAATATGGTCACAATATAGAGCACAAAGTATGAAAGCATTATTTAAATCTTTAGATATTGATATAGAAAAATATAATGAATACTTTAAAAAATATGATATTGATAAAGAAATGACAATATATGAACCATGGTTTAATTTTAAAGTAACAACATTATTACAAGATAAACAATTTAAAAAAGAAATAGAAGAAGAATTAAAAGAAAAAAGAGAAAAACTTTTAGAATACTTAAAAGGAAAAGGAATTGAAAATAAAGAAGGAAATAAGATATATCTAGTAGATATTGGATGGAGAGGAACAATCCAAGATAATCTAGCATTTGTACTTGATAAGGTACATATTGAAGGTGGATATATAGCACTTTTTGATTATTATAATCCACAAAGAGAAAATGTAGCAAAACGTGCACTTATACGTGATAGTAAGGTTACATGGGAATATGTAGCACTTACACTTACAATATATGAAATGATGTTTAGTTCAGATACTAAGAGTGTTGCAGGATATGAAAATGGAAAAGCTATAAGAAAAGGTAAAAAAGAAGAAGTAGACTTTGTAAAAAATATAATCCTACCTATAAGAGAAGGGATGATAGATGGAGCAAAATATATTGCAAAATTTATGAAAGAAAGAGATATTATGGAAGATATGTATTTAGGATATCTATATAATCTTGCAAGAGAAATAAAAGAAAATCCATCTAAGATTTTAGTAGAAGCATATTATAGTTTAGTATATAATGAAACATTTGGAACAGGTGAATATCTAAATGGAAGACAAAAAGTTACAGGATTAAAGAGATTTAATATAATATATGTAAGAAATTTAATGAGAAATGAACCTTGGAAAGAAAGCTTAATAGTAGGGAATGACTTAGGATTTTATGTATGGCTTCTTAACCATAAACATATAGTTCCAGATACTTTAAGAAAAGGTAAAAATGGAATAAGAAAAGTATTATCACTAGGTAAAAGAGGTGTTAAAAAAGCTTGTAGAGGGGCAAAAAAAGTAGTTAAATTTACTATAAGAAAAATAAAAGGACAAAAATAGAATATTATTAGGTTATAATATAATAAGATAAAGGCAGAATATGGGAAATATAGATATATATATTGATGATATTGAAAAAGAATATAATATAGAAGAAGAAAAGATTAAAAAGATAATTAAAACAACATTAGAAAAATGTATAGAAATTGAAAACTTAAGAAAAGATATAATTATTAATGTAGAAATAGTAGGAGATAATAGGATAAAAGAAATTAATAATTCTACAAGAAATATTGATAAAGTTACAGATGTATTATCTTTTCCTATGTATGAAAAAAAGGATTTTGAAGAAAAATTAGAAGAAATATATGTAGAAAATAATATACCAACTATTTTAGGAGATATTGTTATAGATATATTACAAGTAGAAAGACAAGCAGAAGAATATAATACAGGGATTATAAGAGAACTTTCATATATGACAGTACACTCATTTTATCACTTGATGGGAGAAGATCATATGGAAGAAGAAGATAAAAAAGTGATGAGACAAAAAGAAGAAAATGTATTAAAAGAACTAGGTGAATTATGCAAGTAAAGAAAAATAAGAATGTAGAACAAGCATTAAAAAATGCTACAAATGGTATAATGCTAGCAGCAAAAGGTGAAAAAAGTATACATAGAGAGTTTGGAATAACAATTGTAGTACTTATACTAGCAGCAATATTTAAAATATCTAAGATAGAGTTAATCCTTGTTATATTTGCAATTGCACTTGTTATAGTAACAGAAATGATAAATACTGCAATAGAACTTTGCATAGATATGTATACAGATAAATTTAGTATGTATGCCAAAAAAGCTAAAGATATAGCGGCAGGAGCAGTTGTTATAAGTATAGTTTTTGCCGGATTTATAGGAACAATAGTATTTTATGATAAGGTTATGGGAGTTTTAGATAAGATATTATCTGGAGGAGCAGTTAGAGATGATTATATAAAAATGATACTTTTAATAATACCAGTAATATATATGGCATTTGAACTTTTAAGAAAAATGATAAAAGAAGTAAAAATAGCATTACCTGCATTGACATTATTAATAATTCCAGTACTTAGTATATTAAAATTAAATACTAAACTTTTGATAGTTGTTGCAGTTCGGCCAATTAGCATTCCTATATATGTATAGCCTTATTGTAGATAAAACCAATGTAGTAGTTGTTGCAAATAAGAAAGAAGATGAGTATAAGGAAAGTTAATGCAAGTGAATAATAATATATTTAATGATATATATTTAGGAGAGGAATATGCATATTTAAGACCATATATATCAAAAAGGAATCCATATGATTCTAAAGTATTTTTAGTTGGGATAAATCCAGCAACTCCAATAACTCCAATTCAGCTAAATATTGATGAATATATAGGATTATTGAAAAATTATGAAGAGTTTATGAAATTTTATTCTAAGAGTAGAGAAAGTCAAAATAAAAGTAAAATATCAAGGACAAGAATGGGGATAAATTCTTTGGTTAATTGGATAGAACAAGAATTTAATATAGGAGTTATTGAAACAGATATATTTACATATCCAACAAAAAATGTTAAAGAATTAAATAATATAGATAAAAATATACTTAATAAAAGTGTAGAAAAATTTTGGGAAGTATTATTAGAGTTTCAGCCAGATATTGTAATCTTATATGGTTCATTAGCATTAAATGAATTTAAAAAATTAATAATATCTAAAAATAAGGAAATTAAATATTACTCAGAAGAAGATAAAATAGAATATATAGAAGAAAAATGCCCATATGCTAAATTGAATATAGGAATAAAGAATATAAATATTATTGCATGTAGACACTTAATGTATTATGGCAATAATGGTAATAGTTTTAAAAAAATAAGAGAAAATATTAAAAATATAATAGAAGAACATGTCTAATAAAATGACATGTTTTTTTAAATAAAAGTATTTAAATTTTATTTGATTAGTATATAATAAAAATGAAATATTAGATAAAAAATATTGGACATATTAGTATTAAAAGTATACACTATATGTATTAAAATATAGTATGTATAAGTGGTGTATTTTAACTTATGGAGGAATAATGAGTAGATATAGTGAAGATGATAAAAAAGATGATAATAAAAAGTTTAAATATATAGTAGCAGGAGTTTTAGGTATTACTATAATAGGAGGGGCAAGTTTTGCATATTTAAATAGAGATATGTTAAAAAATATGTTTTTTGGTAAAAAAGAACAACAAGCAGTTACACAAGAAGAAAAGAAACCTGAAAAAAGAATTAAAATATATGATGAAGATTCAAAAACAAGACCAATAGCAGTAATGCTTGATAATAATAAGTTTGCATGGCCACATTCAGGGATAAACAGTGCATATATGATTTATGAAATGGAAATAGAAGGACGGAGAAAGTAGGCTTATGGCATTATTTAAAGATAAGAAGGATTTAGATAAGGTTCGGACCAATCCGTAGTGCTAGACACTATTTTATAAACTATGTGCTTGAACATAATGCAATATATGCACATATAGGGCAAAGTCCACAAGCTGAAAGTGATTTAAAAACAATGAAAATTGCAGATATTAATGGACAACTTTTTGACTCACAAAGACCAAGAAACAAACAAAATGACCATGAATATTGGAGAGATAAAAAGAAGACTGCACCACATAATTCATATTCATCAATAGAAAATTTAACAAATATAGCTAAAAAATTAGGATATGCAGTAGAACAAAACTTTAAAAAAGTATTAAACTTATCAGTTGATGAAATAAATTTGGAAAATATTCCAGGAAAAAATGATGTAGTAGAAGCAGAAAAAATAACAGCAGGATATCATAGTAAAAATATGAATGAATTTATATATGATAAGATATCAAAAACATATATAAAGAGAGCTAAAGGTATCCAAGCAAAAGAAGAATTAACAGGTGAAGAATATAAGATAAAAAACCTTATAATACTACAAACAACATCAAGAGAATTAAGAGATGGTGAAAACAAAGGAAGAATAGATGTTAAAAATGTTGGGGCTTTAAGCGGATATTATATTACAAATGGTAAAGCTAAAAAAATTATAGCAAGAAAAGAATCAAGATATGATATTACAAAATATTATGATTTAGAAGGTAATGAACTTAAGTTAAATGATGGAAATACATATGTAATGATAATGCCAGAAAAAGAAAAAATAACAATTACAGAAGGAGCTCAAACAGCAATAGAAAAAACAGAAGAAAAAGCGATAAATAATAAAAAAGAAACAAGTAAGAAACCATCAACATCAACAACTACTAGAAGAAGATAAAATATTGAAGGAGAAAATTTTTGGGAGAATTTAAGTCAGGATATGTAAGTATTGTAGGAGAGACAAATGCAGGTAAATCAACATTATTAAATGGACTGATGGGAGAAAAACTTGCAATTGTATCACCTAAAGTACAAACAACAAGAAATAATATAAAGGGAATATATACAGATGAAAACAAACAAATAATATTTATAGACACACCAGGGATACATAAGGTAAATAGTAAGCTTTCAAGTGTAATGATAGATAGTGCAATAACAAGTATAAAAGATGCAAATATAGTACTTTTTGTTGTTGCAGGAAATAAAAAAAGTTTAAGTGTATTTGATTATAATGTCTTAAAAAAACTTAAAGAAGCAAAAGAAAAAAATAAGAACCTACATATAATAGGGATTATAAACAAAATAGATAGAATAAAAAAAGAATTAATTATAGAAAAGATAAAAGAATTAAATGACGAATTAGAATTTGACTATATAATTCCAGTATCTGCAATGTTAAGAGAAGGTATTTCAGATATATTAAAAAGAATAGAAGAATTATTACCAAATGGTCCTAAATATTATTCAGAAGATGAATATACAGACCAAACAGTAAGAGAAATGTGTGAAGAAATTATAAGAGGAAAAGCATTAAAATTATTGAATCAAGAAATACCACATGGACTATATGTAGAAATAGAAAGTTTTAAAGAAGGAAAAACTAAAAAAGGTGAAGATATAGTTAATATAGAAACAGTAATATATACAAAGAAATCCACACATAAAGGTATAATTGTGGGTAAAAATGGAGAAATGCTTAAAAGGATAGGAAGCTATGCAAGAGCAGATATAGAAAGAATGTTAGAAAAAAAAGTTAATCTTCAAATATGGGTTAAAGTAAGAAAAAACTGGCTTGATAATGATTTGTTCTTAAATAGATTTAAAAAGAAATGAGTGAAAAAATAGTTAAAACATTAGGAATAATTATAACAGAAACAAGATTTGGAGATAGGGATAAGATTTTAACAGTACTTACTCCAAATTTAGGTAAAATAACAGTATTTGCAAAAGGTGCATATAAGGGGAATAATGGCTTTTTAGCAGGAACAGAACTTATGTGTATGTCAAATATGATATTATATAAGGGAAGTAAAAGTTATCATTTAAATGAATTATCAGTAAAAGAAAACTTTTATGATATAAGACTTAATTTTAATAAGTTAGAATTAGCAGTAGAAATATTAAAAGATATAAACAAATATGTTGATGAAAAATATACAATAGATCAAAGATATAATAAGACAGAAGAAAAGGAAATATATAATATATTTAAACTTTTAGTTGCAACATTATACTATATTTTAGAAGTAAATGAAGAATTAGAAGAAAAACAATTATTAGAACTTAAAAGAATAAAATCTGTATTTCTACTTAAAACATATCAAATATTTGGAAATATAATAAATAGTGAAGAATATAAGAATAATTTCGTAAATGATGATATATTAAATATTATAGAATATATTCAAAAAGAAGATATCCCTAAATGTTTTAAATTTAAAGCAAGTAAAGAAAAAATATTACATCTAGAAGATGAGATATTAAATTATATAAGTAGGATATAAGTTATACATAGGAGAAGAAATGAATTATATTAAAATAGATGATACAGATCCTAAAACATCATGTTATCATTTTTCGAGAATAGCAAATAGAGAAAGTATAAAAAGATTAGGTTTAAAATCAGTAGCAGGACGGAGAAAATGCTACAATGGAAGACCATGAAAATCAAGCAATATATTTTATGTATGGAAAAGATGCAATTTTAGAAAATTTTGATGTTTGGATTAGATGGGAATATAATAGAGACCTATGGAAAGAACAACATAGGGAACAACTGGATGAAAATATAGATGAAGAAATCATGAAAAAAACTTATGAAAGAGTATATGAAGATTTTAAAAATAGAAATTATTATAAGCTTGATTTGATAGAAGGAGAGAATCCAGAAACAAGTGATTATTCTTTAAATGCAGAAGATATAAAGAAAAGATTAATGTATGAAGATTATAAGAAAGCTTTAAAATCATATGAACAAAAAAAGACTGATTTTAAACCAGAATATCCTATTAAACAAGTAAAATTTATTGGTGGTTCACAGACAAACACTAAAAGTTTGAAACAAGATAATTGGAATAGAAATACACATATTGGTAATAGAACTATACCTGTAGATAGAATAAAACTTATAGAAACATCTGATGGTAGGAGTGATGGACTTTCTATATTAATTGATACATATGATAAACTCAAAGAGAATTTGGATAAAGATAATTTTAAAATATTTTTCTTTTTAAATAAATTATCAAAATCGCTAAATTTATTAATTAAGTTATTTTTTACCTCTTTTTTTAAATCTTTTTCAAAATTATGTTCAAAAATTTGCTTAAAGTTTTTAAATTCTAAAAAATTAAATTTTTTCTCAAAATTTTTTATTTTAGAAATTTTATTTTGTAAAAACATTTTATTTATATTTTGAAAAATAAAATTTTCATTCAAATATTTTTTTGTTTCAAAATTGTAATTTAAGTTTAAATCGGTAAAATTATGAAATAATAATAATTCGTTATCAAAAAAATTATCTTTTAAATATTCAAACATTTTGTCTATTGTTTTATTTTTATCCTTATCTTTATAAAACATCTACAATCCTTTTTATTATAACGATTTTTGACAAAAAATATCCTTGATTAAGTGGAACGATGACAACTTTTTTATTTTTACTGGAAGCGTGAATTAAATTTCCGCTTCCTAAATAGATTCCCACATGTGAAACTGTATTTGGGCGATTTTTATCTGTTTCAAAAAAAATCAAATCGCCTTTTCTTATCTTGTCTAGCGTAATAGTTTTTCCAACTTTTGCTTGATTTTGTGAAACTCTTGGAAGTTTAATTCCTACCGATAAATAAACATTTTTTACAAAAGCCGAACAGTCAATTCCATTTCTTGTGGTCCCACCCCATAAATACGGCGTTCCCAAGTAAGTATTCGATTCTTTTACTATTTTGTTGAGCAAATTGTTTAATAAAGTTTTTTTATTTTTTTGATTGTTAAAATAAAGAATAGGTTAGTTATAAGAAAGTTGGAATTTGAAATGTATGAACTTGGTGAAAAAAAAGAATGGGTTGACTTGTATAAGTATAAAAATAATTTTTTAAAAGAGAGAGGATTTAAAGAAGTTGATCCTTTTACTTTTTACAGAGACTTATTTCCTAAAGGTAGTTTACAGGAAAAAGGTGAGCATTTGAAAAAGAATCATAGCATTAAAGGAAATATCATTGGAATTCAGATTGATAAGAGAAAGAAGAAAAGCAAGAATTTTATTATTACTGATGATTTAGAGAATTTACAAAAAGTTATTAATATTCCTTTTGGATTAATTGCTCCTGTTACATATTTTGGAAGAAATAGAACAAGTGTCAATGCAAGGCTGCTTTATGCTATTGCAGTTGATTTGGATTATGTAAAACAAAAAAATATTAGAGATTTATTGTTTCAGATAAAAAATGAACTTCTGCCTAATCCAACATATATTGTAAATAGTGGGAGAGGGCTTCATCTATATTATTTTTTGGAAGAGCCGTTGCCATTATATAAACATTATCAGAAGACCTTGCGTGAATTTAAAGAACTTCTAATTGATCGTATTTGGAATGATTATACAAGTTCTAAAAAGGAAAAAGACATGACTGGAATTTTACAGGGATTTAGAAGTGTAGGTTCGTGGAGTAAACTTGGGAAAAATTATCCTGTAATAGCTTTTAAAACTGGAAAAAAAACGAACCTTGAAGAACTTAAAGCTACGATTCCATTTTGTAAATTTGACATTTCACTCAAATTTCCTGTCAAAGAAAAGAAAAAATACAAAAATTTGGAATATTACAAAAAAAATTTCCCAGACTGGTATGAGAGAAGGATTGTAAATAAAGAACCGGCAAGGGAAAGAAAATGGATAGTTAAGAGAGCCTTGTATGACTGGTGGAAAATGAAAATTATTGAGAAAATAAGTGCAGGTCATAGATATTTTGGGATTATGGCTCTGGCAATTTATGCTAAGAAGTGTGGGATAAGCTATGAAGAGTTAGAAAAGGATGCTTTTGGATTTCTGGAAATTTTAGATAACAGAACTGAGGAGGAAGATAATCATTTTGAAATTGATGATATTGTGGCTGCTTTAAATTGTTATCATGATAATTATTTTACATTTCCTAGAGATACTATAGCAAAATTGACTAATGTTGATATTCCTAAAAATAAAAGAAATGGAAGAAAACAGAAAGTTCATTTAATGGGAGCTAGAGCTGTTCAAGAAGTTAATGATAAAATGAATGGAACAAATTGGAGAGAAGGAAATGGAAGACCTAAAGGAAGTGGCACAAAAGAAAATCAGGTAAAAGAGTGGAGAAAAAATAATCCTGATGGAAAAAAGGCTCAGTGCATCAGGGACACCGGATTGTCAAAAATGACTGTGTATAAATGGTGGAATCAATAATAAATATGCCGAATATGTCTCAGACGCTCAAATTTTAGTTTTAAGAGCCTTTTCCCTTCTACTTGACCTTTTATATCAAAAACTTAATTCTTGTTGAATATGAGCCTTTATATTGCTTCATATGACCTCCTGGAATATTGCTCCACTAAAAAAAATAAAATTTTTTAAAATCTTTTGGCAAATATATTATAAATTTTATTATCTGCTGAAGCCTCTGTCCTGTTCTCTTCTTAATTTTCCAATTTTTTCCTCTTTTTCACAGTTCTTGTAGTCTTCTACTAAATCAAAAAATATTTCATCATTTTCAGGTATTTTCTTTTCAATCTGTTTGTTTGCAGAAAAATTTTTTACTTTTGTTTTAAAAAAATCCACAAGTTCATAGAATCCCTGATTGAATAGAACGCTTAAATTTGAAATGAAATCTTTTATTTTATTAGATATTTTATTTTGTTTTACAGAATTTATCTTGTTTCTTTCTTCAATTTGAGCGGTTATGTCATCATAACTTTCTATTTGTGCCTTAAGCTCAAAAATGTTAAAAAAGTAATTGCTTATTTCTTCATCCTGACTAAGAAATATTTTATTTTCTATTCTTCCTACTTTCTGCTCCCTGATTGCTAGTTGCTTTTCTCTTTCAAGAGATTTTTCTGTGATAGCTTTCATTTGATCTATTTGTTTGTCAATTTCCTGCTCCTTTCTCTGCAATCTGTCATCTTTTCTGCTTAATTCTTGAGATAGCTTGTTTAATGCGTTTTCTCTTGGTTCAATGTTTATTTCTCTTTGGTGCAGTTTTTCTTCTCTTGTGTTTAGTCCGTTTTCTCTTTGAGTAATTTTCTCTTTTCTGGCATTTAAGTCAAGCGACTCTTTTTCAAGAGTTTTTTCTTTTTTAGAAATTTTTTCCTGAGATTTTTTCAAGCTGTCTTCTTTGATTTTAAATTCAGTTTCAATTTCGTTTCTGATATTTTTTTTAAAATTTGGCTCTAGATCCTTTAACTCCTGCTGTTTTGCCTTATAATTTAACTTGTAATCTTTTATAGAATCTATAGTTTCTTGATTCTGTTCCAGAAATTCTTTTGCATCTTGTCCATCAGCTATATACTTTCTAGCTTCCCTTACAACTTCTCTGTATTCAGTATCAATTTTTTTATCAAAATTTTGTCTTAGCTGAACTTTTTCTTTTTCCCATTCTTCCTTGCCTTTTTTTATAATTGGCTCAATAATTAAATTATTGTCTTTTATTTTTTCTTCTTGAGATTTTATAAACTTGTCATTTTTTTCAATTTCTTTCTGCCTTTCATCTATTTCTTCATCTATCTTTCCAATCTTTTGAAGCTTTTGAGAAATAACGTTATCAAACCCTTCTTCCAATTTTTTTGACTTGCTGTCGATAAAATGGTACACTTCTCCCTTTTCTTTTATGTTTTCAAGCTTTTTTTTAGTCATTGTAAGCTCATAGTCGCTTCTTGCCTTTTCTCCGCTTTGGTTGTATATAAAGCTGCTAATTATATTGTTTTTTGAATTGTTGTATTCTTTTGTTAAGTTATTTACATTTTCGTTATGTTTCAAAAAATATTCATCCAGATTTTTTAAATAGTTATCAAAATCTTGTTTTAGTACATATTCTTTTTTTGCTCCCCAAAAGGGTTTTTCTTGATGAATTTTAGGATATTCAAGTGAAACTTTTGCTTCAGGAATTTGTATGTCCTCAATTTTGAGTTCTTCGGTCATTTCATCGGCAACTTTTTGTGCTTCAGCTTTAAAGACCTCAATATTTTTAATATATCTTCTTCCTTCGTGTTTTCTTCTCAAAATTTCAATATTTTTGTCCTTAAACAGTTCTTTCTGATATTCAAACCATTTATTTTGAAGTTCATAAAGCGAACTTTTCCCATCAAAATATTTTTTTGCCGAAAGCGTAGTTGCTGTATACTTATGCTCATTCTGAAATTTTTTTATAAACTCTTTATCACTTTTTTTATCGCTTAAATTTAATTTTGTAAGCTCTTTTAAAACTTCTCTTTGAGTCAGTTTTTTTTCCTTAGCTGCTAAAGGAATTGCACAGACATGCATATGCGGTTTTTTCTCATCGTAATGAATTACGGCAGAAATAAAATTCATTTTTGGGTATTCTTTTTCTAGCCAGCTTAAATTTTTTTTGAACACTTCTGTCATCTCTTCTTGACCCATATTTTCAAAAATTTTTTCATCAAGATTGCAAAGAAAATTAACTAGAACTACGCTATCTTTTTTGGTTTTAATTTTATTTTTTTTAAAGTATTCTGATAATTCAAAATTACCATTTTTATATCCAAATTTGTCTAGAATTATTGTATTTAATTCAGTTTTTTCAGAATTAATATTTTGATTTTTATACTGCCTATGTTTTCTGAAAATGTGGTCAATAATTGAAGTATAATTTGACATTTTTGACTTTTTTATATTAATAAGGTTATGTGCTTTTTCCATAAAAAAATTTCTCCTTTGATACTTGATTTATTTATATTTTTATTATATTATATTTAATATAGATTAGTCAAATTTAGAATTAATCTTTCTACAACTTACTTTGTAAGTTGTAGCTCGTTACACCAAAAATGACATTACCGAAAAATCAGCAATATCATTTGTTGGTTCACTCGCTCTTGCAGAGAGCTAAAAAATATTATTTTTACAAAATTAAATAAGAAATTTTATAAATAAATATAGAAAAAGGAGTAATAACTATGGAAGAAAAAAGTAATCTAAAATCTAAGAAATTTAATCAGAAATCTTATCTTTATGGAATGTATAAAAATAAGTTTTATCCAGTAATTAACTTTGAAGAATTGTTAAATTTTGAAGAAGAGCTGACTTTAAAAAAACAATATTTTGAATTTGAGAAGCAATTTAAATTAGAAGAGAAAAATATAAAGAAATTCAGTTCAGGAAAAGAAAATACTGTTACTAAAATTATGGAATCTGCAACTAGACTTTCCAATATTCAGAAAGAAGTAAAAGACTATTTTTTAAGTAAAGAATTTAATGAAAAAGTTAAAGATTTAATTTCAAAATTTTTGGAAAGATAAATAAAAAAGGAGAGCGTCCATTTATAATTTTAGAAATTTATATAAAAAAATTTATGCTTCCAAAAAATTATATATTTTTCTGGACGCTCCTATCAATATTATTTCATCTTTTTTTATTTTTATAGAATCTGTTGGGTAAAAAATTGTTTTAAAAATTCAAATTATATGTAATATTAAAAAAATAACCGCTGTCTTTTACAACAACGATTATTTAAAAATTTAATTTTTATTCTATTTTGAAAAAATTAAAATAGTTTCAAAAGTTTCGCCATCATCAACTTTTTTCTTGTCTGATGATGTCATATTTTGATTTATGGCTTTTTTTACTGCACTGTCTAAATTATCTTCAGTTCCATTTACAAATACTTTTAAATTTTTATCGTTATCAAAATTTGATAATTTTTCTAAAGTATATTTGTATTCACCACTTTTTTCCTTTTTGTAAATAATTTTATAAGTTGAAGAAGCGTTTACTTGCTTTAACGTTTCTGAACTAATAACATTTGCTTGATTAAAGTTTAATAATTTTTCAGCAGATAAATTTATGCTGAATATAGCAATCAATGTTAACAATATAAGGTTTATTTTTTTCATATTTTCCTCCTTTCTTTTTTATTCAAAACTTTTTACCAATCTTTCATCAACTCTAAAAAGAAATTTTTAGATTTATCATTCACGTCATCAAAATTTATAACGGCAAAAGCATTATCATCAATTTTTTTGATAATTTGATACAATTTAATTTTCTTACTCTTGTCTTCAAATTTATTAGAATATGTATTTTCATTTATTTTAACTAAATTCTCTTTTTTTGCAAATTCTTCAAAATTTTCATTATAAATATTGATTGGCAATATAATTGATTTTCCTAGATAATAACCAGATAATTCAAATGATTTTTTTTTACTCAATGTTTCATTAATAAGACTGCTAATACTGTTCTTTAACCATAATCCTTTAGGTATAGAAATTTGTACATTACTATTTCCAATCTCTATCTTTTTTTTATTTTCAGTAAGAAGCAAGGTATTTAATTTCTTATTATTACCATAATAATAAGGACTTTCAGGTTTAGGAGGAGGCAATAACCCTTCCCCCATCATTGTAGCTATTGTAAAACAAGAATTTAAACAGAAAATACTTATCAAAATCAATAATATAAACTTCAACTTTTTCATCTTAATTACCTACTCTTTCTCTCAATTTTTTTAACTGTTCATTTATATTTTGAGATTTTTCTCTATTTATTTCAGGTTTTGGCATATTTAAACCTTCATCAGGATTGATATTCCTATATGGATTATTTCTTGGAAAATCTTTGTTCAACTGTTCTGTTAAGGCATTATCTCTCGCATTAAACAAATCCTTATCCATATCTTTTCCATAATCTGGATTTACTCTTGGAACATTCATAAGCATATCCTTTACATTTTCCTTTCTTTGATCAATTAATCTTTTTTGTTCTCTCAAAGCATTTTCATATTTTTCTCTGCTATCTTTTTCCTTATGGTTTTTCAAACTTTCTATTTTAATCTCTTCCTGTTTCATAATATCAACAGCAATACCCACATCTTTATTAAAATACAGTCTATGATGTTCTGAAACGTACTTATTGAATGCTTTATACATTTTAGGATAATTATAATATAAATCCTGTATTGACTTGACATTTTCTAATCCTTCAAAACCTTTTAAATCTTGAGTTTTTACTATTTTTTTAACTTCATCAATATTAAAATCTCCTTGTATCGTTTTTCCTTTTTCAATTCTATAAAGTTCCGGCAAACCTACTAAGGCATATTCCTGATATGTCTGTAATGCCCCTCCTGTAATCGGAGTCTTTGAAATCTTATTTTTTGGTGGTTTTTTCTCGTATTCAGCAACAGCTTCATCAAAATCTTCTGTCATTCTTAAAGGAGACATTTCAGAAATTAATCCTTTTACTGGTCCTGCTACTTCACTTGTAACCGTATCCTTTATATTAGAAGCTGAACCAATATTTACAACACTTCCTTCTTTAGCTCCTGCTTTTTTTGCTAAATCAACAAACACCATATCTGCCTTTGGACTTCCTGAATGTGATAATTCTAATCTGTTATTACCAATAAATGCAAACTTTTCACCTTTATTTATCGTATCATTTAATGCTCCTTCAAGGTTTATGTTCCCTTGACTATATCCTCTGACTTCATAGGTAACATTTGGATCATAGGTGCTTAGCGCATCCTTCATTCCTCTTGACACACCTGTTGTTAAGCCAAAGTTATTTGGGCTACCATTTTGTATTTTTCCAACAAGACTTTCAAATCCATCCCAAATACGTCCTCTAGTCTTGTTATAAACCAGACCAACTTCAAAGGTTTCATCAGGATTATTTTTTAACCTTTCATAATCCTCTTCAGTCATATATTGATTTATGGCATTTGCACCTGCTCTTTCTAGTTCTTCAGCCATTCCGTTGGCAAATACTCGTACTTTTCCATTTTTATCTGGGTTTAATTCGCTAAGACGATCTATAAGTTCATATTCTGTTACTATTTTCCCGTTTGCATCAACTTTTGCTACCAATCTATATATTGGGTTCTTATCTTTTATAAAGGTTTTAACAATTTGCTCACCTACTCCACCATACTGCCCAGATGTTGGAACTATTCCAGCTTCTTGATTATAAAGTTTAAAGTCAATAAAATCCTCAATTTGTCTTATAGTCTTAAATGTTGTACCTCTAAATGTATCTTCATTACTTTTTCCAGCAACAAATTGTGGAATAAATGAAATTTTATCAGTAAACTTACCAATTGTTCCTGCATTTTCTGAAACTATTGCATTAACTTCTCCCCATTCTCTTCTTTCATCGTTGTAATCTATTCCAATTCTTTTTACTTCTACATCTCTTGTCTTTTCATCAGATTTGGATATATCACGATTTACAGCAACTGTGCCCTGATTAGTAACTATAGTTCCGTTTCCAATGGTTGCTCTGCTTACTTTTTCCACTTCACTTCCTGCAAATCCTACTCCGCCATCGTTTTCATATCTTTCAGCAATTCTTCCTTGTCTATAAATATCTCTTCGTGTAATGTTTGCATTTGCATCTAGATCCAAGAAATTGTCCTTGCTTACAATGTCATGTGTTTCAATTTCATTAGCTTTCACAATAAGATTTCCTTTATCAATTCCATTTTCCTCATTTGAAATTTTTGCTCCTGTTAATGTCAATTTATTTCCAACATCTACTCTTACACTATTTCTTCCAATTAATGAAGTCTGTTCATTTACCCAGTTCTTATCTCTTGTAGTGTAGTTTAAGCCTCCAACATAGGATTTATTTGCTCCTGTTACATTTCCGATACCTGTATTTATTCCTATCTGTCTCATTTTTTCATAATCCTGTAAACTTTCAATTTCCAAATTATTTTTAACACCCACATTTAAATTATTTGCTGAAATATTTGCACCTTTTATTGTTCCGTTATCAATTTGAATATTCAAATTATTGGCTGCATCTATTTTTGCATTGTTATATGCATATCCCTCCATTTTCCCACGATTAATATTTCCTGAAATGGATAAATTTGGATCTAATATATTGTATTCTCCTGAAAGTTCGTATGATGTATTTTTACCATCCATAGATGATTCAGAAGCTTTTATATCAAGATTTTTTGTTTGAATATTAATATCGTTATATGATTTTATATCAGCTCCTCTTATCCCAATTTTTTCAGTCCCTCTAATATTAATATTATTTCCTGCTGTAAGACTAGTTCTTTCAATCGTTCCTTCATTTCCTTCACTTGAAGTTCTGGCTATCGAAGCTTTAGCATAAAGTCCAGCCTTTCCACTCCCTTCTTTTGGTCCCGCAAACAAGTTATTAATTCCATTTATTGCTTTTTCACTATCATGAAAAGCTCCTAAAAGATCATCTCCCTTAGCTAATTTCCTTATAGGCGAAATCAAGTCTTTCAAGTGTACTAACCTTTCCAAACCTTTATAATAATCTTTAAAAGATTCAACAGTTTTAGATATGTTATTAAAATTCATATCCACTCCGACTGAAATTCTTGATTCCCTACTTTTGTTCATATATTCAATTTTTCCTTCAGAATCTGCAAGAAATATGTTCTTGGAGTCAAGATTGATGTCCTGTCCACTTGCGGCATCACCCTCAAAGTAAATATTTTCTCCACTTTTTAGATTAATATTTCCATTTGCGACTAGTGTACTTTCATCAGGTTTTATCTGATTAGTTGCCGAAGCATCTGATTTTGATTTTGCTTCTATTCCAGCTTCAAATGACAAGTTATGCCCTTTGGCAAAAAATCCTACTTTTGATTCATTTTTTTGATTTTCGCTGCTGTAGACTTCATTTCTTGATTTTACAATAATTCCGTTCTTAGCATCTACAGTTATATCCTTTCCGGCATCAAAGTCCGAACCGATGATTCCAATATTTTCTCCCTTGACAACTATGTCTTTTCCAGCCTTTAGCACACTTTCCTTGTTCGTAATGTTCTGGTTCATTTCACTTTCGGAGTTACCTTTGTAAAGATGTCCTCCTCTGAACATTCCTCCCTTAGACTTGGACGAGCTTTCTCCATATTTTTCATCAAGCCCTGTAACCAAAACATTTCCACCTGCTACTAGACCTATGCTTTCTGTTGACTGCAGTTCGCTTGCTCCGATTAGGGTATCCTTTCCTGATTTTACAACTATATTTCCGCCGTTTGCAGAAAGGTGCGATGAATTTTGAATAACTTGTGCCATTCCATCAGCTCTTCCTTTATTTCCAATATTAAGTGAACCTATGCTTTTACTCTTCGATGTCATTGAGCTGCTTGACTGTGAAGTTGTGTCGCTTAAGATATTTACGTTATTTCCAGCAGTTACCAGTATGTTTCCACCATTTCCAAATCTATCCTTGTTTGCCATTACATCTGAAGCTATGACACTTGTATCTTTCTTGGAGTTAAGTAGCACATTGTTTCCAAAAATTTGAGAACCTTGATTATCTTCAACATAACTATTTTTAGCTTTTCTTTCAGTGCTTAAAAATCCTGAATTAACATGTTTTGATTCCATTGATTCACTATTAACGACGTTTGTAATATTAATATTCTGTGCATTAATATTAACATTTCCAAATGAAGCCACCTGACTTCCTGAAATATTTGTATCTTTTCCTGAAGTCATCATAACTTCATCTGTTCCATTTACAAAAGATTTTAGATGATTTACAAAACCATAACTTCCATAATTATCTTCATCTCTTCCAAACTTTTGTTCCCCAGTTAATTTTAGTGCATTTATATTTATATTTTCACTGGCATTTATTTTTACTGTATCTCCTGAAGTTACAGCTCCTGTCGAAGTATAATTTTTACCTTCAATATACGTATTCCCATTTGAAGAGATTTCTCCAATTGAAGCTAGTTCCGTGTATCTGCTCCTATCAAATTCTCCATTATTATATCCTATTTCTCTTGTTGTAGTTTTATTAACTACATCACCGTTTTGTGAAACTACTGAAACAAGATCTTGTCCATTAATTGATCCACCGATATTTTCAATATTTCCAACAGAATTTATATAAGTTCTATCTCCTGAAATTTCAGAAAGAAGGTTTGTTGTAGTCTCATTTCTCAC
>ERZ772955.1054-NODE-1054-length-18724-cov-11.377685_pt1 | contig 18724 bp, 20 predicted proteins | sample MGYA00511133_ERZ772955 | MGnify/ENA primary metagenome ERZ772955 (study PRJEB29015, sample SAMEA2737914) | human oral metagenome | biome: human oral; feature: human-associated habitat; material: dental | place: China | collected 2149 ... | reverse complement strand
CCACGTCGCGGATCTTGACCGGTCCCATGAACTCGATCTCCTCACGCAGCATATCGGCGGCACGCGTCGACATATTCTTGAACACCTTTTCGGCAACTTCCTGCGGCGTTGCCTTGAGTGCAAGCGAGAGATCCTTGGTCTCCACCTGGCGCAGGACAAGCTGCAGAGAACGGTCGTCGATCTGGACGATGTCCTCGAACACGAACATGAGCTTCTTGATCTCTTCGGCGAGCTCGGGATTATCGACCTCGAGCGTCTCGACAATCGCCTTCTCTGTCGTGCGGTCGACGCGGTTGAGCACCTCGACGATCGCCTTGATGCCGCCCGCAGTGGTAAAGTCCTGTGTCACCATCGAGGACAGCTTTCTCTCCAACACACGCTCGACCTCACGGATGAAGTCCGGTGAGGTGCGATCCATCGTTGCGATGCGCTTCGTGACCTCGACCTGTGCCTCCGGCGGAAGCGAACCGAGGACGATGGCCGCCTGATCCGGTTCGAGATATGCCATGATGAGCGCAATGGTCTGCGGATGCTCGTTTTGAATGAAGTTAAGCAGCTGCGCAGGGTCGGTTTTTCGCAGGAAGTCGAACGGGCGCACCTGCAAGCTCGTCGTAAGACGGTTGATAATCTCGAGTGCCTTGTCGGGACCAAGCGCCTTCTCGAGGACGTTCTGCGCATATTGCAGACCGCCCGAGGAAATGTAGTCCTGTGCCATGCACATAGAGTAGAACTCGGCGATGACTTCCGCCTTGAGTGCGGAAGAAACCTGCTTCTGGTTCGCAATCTCGAGCGTCAGATGCTCGATCTCATCGTCGTCCATATGCTGAAACAGCTTTGCCGAGTACTCGGGACCGATTGCGATAAAGAGGATCGCCGCTTTCTGCTGATTGGTCAGATCACCGCTGCCATACATATCCGGCATATTTACTCCTCCTCCGAAAGCCACGTCTTGACGAGGAGGGCAACCTCTTCGGGCTTGTTGTCAATGAGGGCGAGCAGCGCCATTTTCTGATTCATCTGGTGCTGTTCCTCTTCGGAGAGGTCTTCTTCCTCGACCTCGCCCGCTGCGATTGCCGCAGCACGCTCCTCGGCGAGGCGCTCCTCTTCGAGGCGCTGTGCCTCCTCGGCAGCCTCACGCTCAAGACGCTTCTTGCGGCGGTACATGAGGATGCCGCCGACAATCAGGGCGATGACAAGCAGAGCAAGTCCGACCTGCGTGTAGAAGATGCGATCCTGACGATCCTTCTCCGCCTGCTCCTCTGCGGCGCGTCGTTCTGCCGCCTCCGTGCTGAACGGCAGCGGCTCCACAGAGATCGTGTCACCGCGCTGCGGGTTGATGCCCGCAGCACTGCTCACCGTGCGCAGGATGCTCTCCTGCTGCGGCTGCGTCACATCCTCGTTGACGAGAACGGCGACCGTCAGACGACGGATTGAGCCGGGAGAAGCGATGACGTGCTGTCGCTCCTCGTTGATCTCATAGTTCTTTGTGGATTCCTTTTTCTCGTATTCGGCGTTCGCGTTCGCCTCCTGCTCAACATAGCCGGGGACGTTGCTCTGTACACCCGCAGGACCGCCGGGATTCGTCGAACTGCCGACGTAACTCTCGGAGATGTCCTGCTGGCTGCGGATGATGCCCGCATCATCCACCACCGGTGTAAAGGTCTGGCGGTCGGTCAGACGATCATCGAAGTCGAGCTCTACGCTGACGCGTGCAAAGGCACGTCCCTCGCCCAGGGTCTGGTCGAGCAGCGACTGCACCTTCTTCTCGATGTTGTCCTGTACCTTGCGCGTCATGTCAAGCTGCGTGAGCGTCTTGACTCCAATGGATTTTTCATCCTGATCGTCGGGATCGTTCAAGATCTTCCCGGTATCGTCGACAATCGTGATATTCTCAGGGGTCAGTCCCTTGACGCTGTGCGCCGCAAGGTTGACAATCCCCTTGATCTCCTTCTTCGTCAGCTCCGCATGGGGCTTCAGGCGCAGCATAATAGAAGCCGTCGCAGGCTTCTCCTCTTTCTTATAGAGGCTGTCCTCTGGCAGCACAATGTGGACGCGTGCCTTCTCAACCGCCTCCAACTGCTCAATCGTACGCGTCAATTCCCCCTGAAGTGCCTGCAGATAGTTGACGCGGTTCTGGAATTCGGTGACCCCAAGCTTGCTGTCATCGAAGATCTCGAAGCCCTTGTTCCCGCGCGGCAGCCCCTGCGTCGCGAGGTTCAGACGCGCCTCGTGGACGTTCGTCGTCGGAACGAGGATCGTCGTACCTGATTTGTTTTCCTGCACCTCGTAGGTGATGTTCGCTTCGCGCAGCTGGCTTGCAACCTCGCCGGCATCCTTGGTCTCCATGTCGGTGAACAGCGGCACCATATCGGGCTTGCTGCCATACCAGAAGCTCATGCCAAAGATGAGGACGAGAATTGCGAGTGCCGAACCGAGCATGATGTAGCGCTGCCGCTTGTCAAAGCGTTCCCACATGGCACGACCGCGCTCTTTCCACTCTCCCATAATCTCTTTCCCTTCAAGTCATCACGGTGTGATGCGCCGCCGGTGGGGGCGCACGAAAACGGCAGGCAGTGATTACACCTGCATCCGCATGATTTCCTGATAGGCAGCAACGGCACGATTGCGCATCTGCAGCGTGAGCTGGAGTGCAATCTCAGCCTTCTGCCCTGCCACGATGACTTGAGAGACATCGGAGACTTCGCCTGCGGCGAGCAACTTATTCTGCTCATCCGATGCGAGTTGGAGCTTGTTCACCTCGGAGAGTGCGTCCTTCAGATAGGTACCGAAACTCTTCGGCGGCTCCTTTTCGATGGTCTCCCCCAGATGGCTGGTCGCGCGCATCGTGACGGGGGTCATTTGCAGTGCTTGTACTTCCATATACATTGATCTCCCTTAAACTGTGCGCTGAAATCAGCTGCCGCTGCCAATGCGAAGCGCCGCAGTCACCATGGACTTTGCCGCATTGATCGTTGTCGTATTCGCTTCGTACCCGCGCGACGCAGAGATCATATCCACCATCTCGGAGACGATATTGACGTTCGGACGTTCGACATAGCCCTCCGCATTCGCATCCGGATGTCCCGGCTCATAGACGAGCGTCCCCTGCGTGCGATCCTCCTGAATGGAGACGGCACGTACGCCGTCGCCCGGACGCATACGCTCCGAGGCACGCGCAAGAAAGGACTCGAAGCCGATGCCATTCCCCTTTTCGCGCGGCTGGAAGACAACATAGCGGCGGTGATAGGCACCTCCGCCCTGTGCACGCGTTGTGTTGGCGTTTGCGATATTGTTAGAGATCACATCCATGCGCAGACGTTCCGCCGTAAGTCCGGACGCGGCTGCATCAATTCCCAGAAACATTCCCATATCATGCCCTCCTGTTTATCAGCTGCCCTGACCGCTCGAAATGACGCTCTTCAGCTTGCTGATCTGTCCGCCAAGCGTCGTTGCCAGTGCGCTGTAGTACAGCTGGTTCTTCGCAACCTCTGCCATTTCCACGTCGATGTCGACGTTGTTCCCATCCAAGCGCATATTCGTATGCTGCTCCTGCTCGATGACAGGCCGTGCCTTCCCCCGAAAGGCGATGGGAAAATGCCGGTCATGCGTCCGCACAACTTTCATCAGAGGATCGTCATCCAGTCCCAGTTCCCGTTTCAGCAAGTCCTCAAAGCGGACATGACTCCGCTTGAAGTTCGGTGTGTTCACGTTGGCGATGTTATTGCTGAGTACCTCGTGCCGCAAGGATGCCGCCGCCATTGCGCGGCTGCCGATATCAATCGTCGAGGTGTTCACCAGCTGCTCAAGCATGTATGTCACATTCCTTTCTCTGTATTTTTAGGAAACGCTAATGCTATCAGTTTTTCCTTAATGTGCACAGAAAAAAAGGCACATAAAACAGATATATATTTAGTTCTACATCCCTAAAAAAAATCCTTTTCATTCTAGCACTTTTTCCAAAAAAAGTGAAGCCGCCTTTGCAGAGCCTTTATAGGTCTGCAGAGTTCCTCACTCACGAATGTGCAAGTGCCGCTTTGTCAATGTGAATGCTCTTGACGAGGATGTCTATCTTGTGCACAACCATGCCGGTCATGCGCTCGATCTCTGTCTGCAGACGCCGGCGCAGGGTCGCCATCGTCTCCGTGATCCCATGCCCATAGGAAAACACGACTTCGAAAGAGACCGTGATGCCGAGATCGTCATCGCCGCTGACGAGATGCTTCACATGCGTGCTGCCGATGCGGTGCACTTCCTCAAATGCCTCCGCAACAATGTGGACAATACTCTTGATGACCAAGTCATCGATGACGAGTTTCCCATAGTAGCTGAACACAGGACGCACGATCGAGCGTTCTCCGAGGCGGCGCCGCTTGGACGAGGAGGTCTTGAAGAAGCTCTTGATGGGATCGATCAGATAGCCTGAGAAATGCGGTTTGAGTTCGATCGTCGGCACGGGGATGATGTGCTCACCACGCTTCAGGCGATGATACTGTGCAAGCTCCATGTCCTTCTTCGAGGCGATGTCCTCAATGCGGATGATCTTGCTCACAGGCCCGATGCGCAGTGCCTTTGCGATCTTTTGCACCATGTTTTCCGACGTACCGAGCACGAGAATCCGACGCGGCTCAGATTCTGCGATCGCACGCCGCACGTCGGAGGCATGTCCCGGCAGAACGAAGATCGCACGGCGCACCGCCATGATTCGGTTCTTCTCCTTTTTTGCGGAACTGCCGCCAATCACCTTTCCATCCTTTATGAGAATACCGTCGTCAATGATGGCATCTGCTCCGTTTTGCTGGGCGACCCACAGGGCGCGGTGGCTTTTGCCGGTACCGCTTGGACCGACAAGGGCAATAACGTCCATTGTGTCTCTCCTCTTTTCATCTCAGCTGATATGATGCGGCGATCGATAGAAATTTTCCGCGTAGATGTCCTCGATCGTAAACTGCCCGACAGCATCCGGCTGCCGCCCTACAAAACCGCGATAGTCCGATCCGCCGGATACGAGCAGTCCGTGCTTTTGTGCAATATCCATGTAGTGCTGTATATCCGCACGGTCATAGGTCGGATAGAACACCTCAATGCCCTCAAGCCCCAACTCTATGAGCTGCTTTATATACGCCTCATCATCGAGTGCCTTAGGATTGGCAAGCACGGGAATCCCACCCGCGCCCTTGATGATGTGGATGAGCTCTTCGGGGGCAAACCGAAAGTGTGGAATATAGGCGGGCTGTCCTCGCTTGAGAAGCTGGTCGAAACACGTGCGTATGGAGTCAAAATAGCCCTTTTTGACCAACACGCGCGCCACATGGGAACGTCCGACGGCCTTGCACATCCCCTCATCGGTCAGCACCTCGGTCTCGCCGATCTCGTAGCCGAGTTCCCGCAGACGCTCCACAATCTCCGTAAAGCGCGTCCAGCGTGCCTCACTGATCTCCTCGAGTTTTTCCTGAAGCCCTGCATTGTAGATATCAATATTGTACCCCAGTATATGAGCCTCGTGCGCTCCGTCCCCCGTACTGAACCCAACGCCGGGAATGATGCGCAGGCTGCCTGTGGCATAACGTCCGCTCTCATAGAGCTCCGTAACCCCCTCGACGGTGTCGTGGTCCGTGATGGCGATGTAGCGCAGTCCCGCAGCCTTTGCCGCCTCCGCAACCTCCTCGGGGGTATCCCGCCCATCGGAAAAGGTCGTATGGATATGCAAATCGCTTGGCATAGAATTCTCCTTGATTATGCATTCTCGCGGATCAAAACGCGTTCGATCTGCGTTGCACAGTATCCCGAAGGGTCGACCTCCACGATCACAGCGGCATACTCCGCTGCCCCCTCCGCCATCTCAAAACGTACGGGCATCCCCGTGCGGAATTTCTGAATCACAATATCCTTGCGCACACCCAAAACAGAGTCCTGTGCGCCGACCATGCCCAGATCTGTGATGTATGCTGTGCCGCCCGGCAGAATACGCTCATCCGCCGTCTGCACATGCGTATGCGTTCCGACGACAACATCCGCACGCCCGTCCAGATAGTATCCCATTGCGAGCTTCTCCGAGGTGGTCTCAGCGTGGAAGTCGAGCACGACAACATCCGCCATGCCCTCGATCTCCGCAAGGATATCATCCGCCTTTTGAAAAGGACAGTCAAGGGCGGGCATGAAGGAACGTCCCGACAGGTTCAGCACGGCAATATTCGCCGCCTTGAACGGGAAGATGCAGTACCCCTTCCCCGGAGCCCCTTCGGGGTAGTTCGCGGGACGTACGAGAAACGGCTCCTCGTCAACGAAGGCAAAGACATCCTTCTTGTCCCAGACGTGGTTGCCCGAGGTTACAACATCAGCACCGCCCGCATACAGTTCATCCAGAGCCTTGCGCGTGAATCCCTTGCCGCCGGCAGAGTTCTCCCCGTTGACAATGACCACGTCGATTGCACGGTCACGCCGCAGCTTCGGTGTGATCGCACGAAAGGCACGCCGTCCCGCACGTCCGACAACGTCACCGACCAACATAATGCGCACAGTGCTTCCTCCCATTTTCCTCATCGGTTGTAGACAATGACCTGATCGCGTTCACGGATGCCGACCAGACGGTCGCGCAGAGGAATCTCCCGCACAGCGATGAGCATGCGCTCAAGTGTCTCGTGCTGAAGCATACGGAACTCCACATCCAAGGTCTCTCCCCCATGTGCATCGATGAGGAGATCCTCACCAAACCGCTCCGTCAGGAGCTGCACAATGAGGTTCAGCTCCCGTTCCGAAAGCTCGTCCATCCGCCGTGCAAGATGGAGGATGGTAAGCGCGTCATGCTGTTCGTAGGAAAAATCCATCGTACTCGCCATACTGCCCTCGATCACATGGAACGTCTCAATGCTCTCCCCAAGAAGTGCAGCAAATTTTTCGATATCCTCCGGAGAAAGCTGTGCACGCACGACGAAATCCATCGTCAAAAGGTTCTCATGAGGATCGTAGGAAACCGATTCAATCTCGGGAAAACAGACGAGCACGGAGGCGAGCAGCTGAACACCGGGACGCGCCTGCTCGTTTTTGGAGCGGGAAGGGCGTCGTCCCACAAGCCTTCGCAAAAAGTCAAACATAGCACCGCCTCCCACACATTCTATTCAACACTGTTAATACATCCAAGCCCGAGCGCGTAGACCGCGTTCCGCCCCGCCTTCTTCGCCTGATAGAGTGCTTCATCCGCATTCTTGAACAGCTGAAGTTCATTGTCGCGCTCCACATCGAACGTCGCAACGCCGACGCTGACCGTGACCGCACGGTCAAACGGCATCTCCGCCGCCTCTACACAGCGGCGGATACGCTCGCCGACCCTTCCCGCAACGTCGAGGGGCGCACCTGCGAGAATGATAAAGAACTCGTCTCCGCCCCAGCGACAGCCCGCATCCGATCCGCGGATGGTACGGGAGATCGCATCCGCCACCTTGAGGAGCACCTTGTCGCCCATGTCATGTCCATAGGTATCGTTGACACCCTTGAAGTGATCGATGTCCATGAGAATGACAGAGAGCGGTGTTTTATGCTCCTGCGCCTGTTCAACAGCATCCTTCAGAAGCCGCTCCATCTCACGGCGATTCAGGAGATTCGTCAGAGCATCGCGGCTCGCCAGCTGCGAGAGGCGCTGATTTGCCGTATGCAGTTCCTCCTCCGAGACGCGGATGAAATGCGACATGAACGCGAGCATCTTACGGTTATAGGAGAGATGCGCCACCCGCTTGGTCTGCAGCGGGATGTTTTTCGTATAGCCTGGATCCTCCTTCATGCCGACAAGCAGGACATTCAGATGCGCCGTAGCAATACGTCTGCCCACACGCCGAATCTCACCGAACAAAAACGCGGTCGACGAGGGGAACCCCGCACAGGGCGTCATCTCGGTCACCACATCTTCGCCGAGCAGCAAATAGTGCCCAACGCACGCCGTGCCGAGAATCGCCTGCGGCGAGAACGCGGACATTGAGCGCGTATTCTCCGCCGCCTTCGAGAGGATTCCATACGGATCGCCATAGGCAAGGCGGAACTTCGTCCCTTTCTGCATGGGAATGCCAAAAGTCAGTGCTCCCGTCCCCTCTTCAATCTTGAGCGGGACGCGTGCCGAGATCGACCCGTCCTCCTCCTCAAAGCAGAGTGGAAAGAGTGCGGCATCCGCGCTGAAGTCACCGTCGCCCCTGATGCCGAAATAACGTTCATAGATCTTGAGCGGCGTATCGCCGTCCAGCTCCATGATCGTGCACCCCTCCACCTTGGTCGCCACAATCTCGCGCCCGAGGACATTCCAACCAAAATTGCGTACGACATGCACCCCCAACGTCTCTCCGTGGAAGACGACAGCGACCATGCCAAGCTCCATCACAACATCGTCCGCAACGATATAGCCGTGTGCGTTGATCGCCCCTGCATCCACGAATGCACCGAATACCTCGATGCGCTCATCAATGACAGAGATCCCATCGAACAGGGCGTCAATTTGATCCATGAGCCCGACGACAAAAAACTCGATGCTCTTCGTTTGAGGGCGTGCTGCAACAAAATCGACAAACGTTGCCGTTGTTGCCGCATCTGCCGTATTCCCCTCCACAACGGCAAAATCCACCTGCGATGCCTCGAATGCCGTAAAGGTCAGCATGATCCCTTCCGTATCCAGCTGGAGATCCGCCATCTTGAGCGCGCATGTGTGCACCAGAATCCTTGCCTCCGGAAACAGCGCGCGAACGGCTTCCTTCATCTGCAAAGCCTTTGCGAGCGGCATCTCGCAGGGTACGGTAATCGTGATAAGCAGGGATTCCACATGGGGAATCCGATCCAATGTTTCCTTCGCCTGTTCCGCTTTGCGCTGTGCGGCTGCAGTACCGGAAACAATATACGTCAGTTGCTGCATAGGCTCCCCCCGTCGAAACACATGCAAACGCGTCCGCCCCCGGCTGGACGCACTCTTCATATTTCCCAGAAATAGGGGGCATGTGCCCCCTATCTCACATTTACTTTGAACTTCATGTCTATTTGGCGTAGTCGACGACACGCGTCTCTCGGATCACCGTCGCCTTAATCTGCCCCGGATACTCGAGATCTCCCTCGATCTTTTTCACAATGTCATGGACGAGCACAGCGGTCCCCGCATCGTCCACCTTATCCGGCTTGACCATGACGCGGATCTCGCGTCCCGCCTGAATCGCAAAGCAGCGCTCTACGCCGTCGAATGACTCCGCGATCTCCTCCAGTGCCTTAAGGCGCTTGATGTAGGACTCAAGGCTCTCGCGCCGCGCCCCCGGGCGTGCCGCTGAGACGGCATCGGCCGCAGCGACGAGCACCGCCTCGATCGTTGTCGCCTCCACATCACCATGATGGGACTCGATGATGTTGATCACTTCCTTGGATTCGCGATACTTGCGAGCGAGATCCGCCCCCACCGTGACATGAGGCCCCTCGACCTCGTGACTGACTGCTTTGCCAATGTCATGGAGAAGGCCGCCGCGCTTGGCAAGCATGACATCGCAATCGAGTTCCGCCGCCATGAGCCCTGCGAGGTGTGCGACCTCGATGGAGTGCGCGAGTACGTTTTGCCCGTAGCTCGTACGATAGCGCATACGGCCGAGGAGACGCACGAGCTCCGGATGGATGCCGTGCACCCCCGTCTCGAACGTCGCCTGTTCGCCCGCCTCCTTGATCCGCTGGTCGACCTCACGGCGTGCCTTCTCGATCATCTCCTCGATGCGTGCGGGATGGATGCGCCCGTCCTGAATCAGCTTTTCAAGCGCGATGCGTGCAATCTCACGCCGTACAGGGTCAAATCCCGATAGGATGACCGCCTCCGGTGTATCGTCAATGATGAGATCGATGCCCGTCAGGGTTTCGAGCGTGCGGATGTTCCGCCCCTCACGCCCGATGATGCGCCCCTTCATCTCATCGTTCGGCAGAGCGACAACTGAGACCGTTGTCTCCGCCACATGATCGGCGGCACACCGCTGAATTGCAACGCTCAGAATCTCGCGCGCTGTCTTGTCCGCCTCGTCCTTCGTCTGCTGGATGTACTCCTTGATCTTGCGCGCTTTCTCGTGCTTGAGTTCCTCCTCCGCCTCCGCCATAAGGACCGTGCGTGCCTCCTCCGACGTAAGTCCTGAGATGCGCTCAAGCTCCTGCTTCTGACTCTCGTAGAGAGCTGTCACCTCCGCCTGCGTCTTATCGATACGCGCTTCCTTACGCTGTAGCCCCTCTTCCTTCTTCTCGATGGATTCGAGCTTGCGATCGAGGTTTTCCTCCTTTTGAATCGCACGACGCTCCAGACGCTGAATCTCGCTGCGCCGCTCCTTTGAGTCACGCTCAAACTCCTGCCGCTGACGTTGGATCTCCTCCTTCGCCTCGAGCAGTGCTTCCTTCTGCTTTGTCTCCGCCCTCTTGCCGGCCTCTTCGACAATGCGCTTTGCTTCCTCCTCGGCTGATCCTATCTGAGCCTCCGCCGTGCGCCTCCGTGCGACATAGCCCGCAGCAGCGCCAACAGCGACAGCAAAAATTACCATGAGTAATTCAGTAATAATAACGGCCACCTCCTCATTGTGTGATTCAAAATAGCAATAGAATACTTCTATTCATTTTAATGTTTTTTCGCTATAGTGTCAAGAATTCTGTGTGAGATGGATACCGCTTCATGAACACACAATTTTCATATTCACTGCTGTTTTATAACCCCACATCCATAGACGAATCCATCCGATGCAAGTATAATATGTTCATAGCTTCATGGGACAAGGAGGAACTATGACTCGAAAAAAATGGATGCGGCGCAGCATTGCACTCACGCTGTCCGCCGCACTGATAACAGGGCTCTCTGCGCCGCCTGCCATCGCAGAGGCAAGTACGGAAAGCATCATCGGCGCGGTCATCGGTGGAGCAGTCGCGGCAAATGAGATGAACGCGCAGATCAAGTACTACAACACCACCGAGGAGGGGCGGCAGGCACTCTTTGAAGAGCTCCAAGAAAAATATGGTGTCTACTACCGCTACGATCTGAACAGTCAACTTGACCGCATCTTTACGAACCTCACGGCGGCAATCGGCTCGATGGATGCCACCATTTATGACCGCCCATATAATTATTTCATCAACCGAGAAGACAGCTTCAATGCTTTCTGCACACTCGGGCATAATATGAGCATCAATGTCGGGCTCTACAGCTATCTCTCGAACGAGGACGAAATCGCCGTAGTCCTTGCACACGAGATGGGACACGGTCAGAAGGATCACCCTGCAAAGGGCATGAAACGTTCGCTCGGTCCTGCCGTTCTCGCAAGTGCGACGGGCACGGTACTCGGCGCAATTGCCGCAAATATTTGGAGTGGGCAGGGGCTCACGAAACCGATGGAATGGGAGGCGGACAATCTCGCCTTTGAATACATCGCCCGCTCCCCCTACAATCCCGGTGCGACCGCCGCTGTGTGGCAGCGTCTCATCGATCTCACGGGCAACAACGCTGCCGACGCGTTCTCGGTTATGACGGGTGCCGCCGACCATCCGTCGAACGCCGCGCGCCGCGACAATTATGCGAAGAAGCTGACCGCGATGAGCGGCGGCACGGTCACAGTCGAGGACGGCGTTGTCTATGTGAACAAGAAAAAATTATTGATCCCCGCCGCTGCCGGCGGTATGAGCTCTGCCGAACGCGCCTACTTCGTCATGGGCAATCTTGCGGCAGCCTACAGGAATGGTCACGCTGCCAAGGAGGCCTATGTGGACGGACGCACGGTCATGCTCGGCGCGCAGCCCATCGTGAGCTGTACGGGGAACGATGCCGACCCTGCCGAGATCGCGGCGTTACTGAACCGCATAAAATAGAAAACGGGGCTGCACCACATGTTACAGCCATGTATGCTTCGCGCAAAAAAATCGGGATGCACCACACAATGCGGTGTATCCCGATTCTTTTATCTCTGTGGAAATCTGCGCAGTGCGCGTGGCTTGCCAAGCACCTCGGCAAGGACGACCGCCTGTGCCATTGTATCCGCTGTCAGCTGCGGCAGCAGGGGAGACGGCGTTCGTGTGGCAGTGTGCACCGACGTTCTCGCTGTCTGCACCTCCTCTACCGCAAAACGCGCAGCACGCTCCTCGCGCTCACGCGCACGCTTGACACGCTGCGCCTCCTTGCGCGCCTCTTCCCATTTGCTGCGCAGCTCCTGCGCACGCAGCACCTCCGCGTCGACCGTAACCTGCACGTCGGAGGGAATCCCGCGCAGCGGCGGAATCTCAAATGTCGCGTTCTGCGCCGTTCGCTTCTTTGGACGCGGGATGTCCTGCGGCACGGTCGGCGGCGGCACCTTCTTCTTGCCGCGCACACGATCGTCAAAGACAGCAATCGCTACCGCAACGGCGATGACAATGAGGTATTCCATACCGCATTCCTCACTTTACCGGCGGTGTCGGATGCTTTTCATCCGCCTTCCCCGATGCGCTGATGGCATGTCGCATATCGGTGTCGGACTGGATATTGTTCAGCTGATAGTAGTCCATCACGCCGAGCTTGCCCTCGCGCAGAGCCTGTGCCATTGCGTGCGGCACTTCGGACTGTGCCTCGACAACCTTTGCCTCCATCTCCTGCGTGTACGCCTTCATCTCCTGCTCGCGCGCAACCGCCATGGCACGGCGTTCCTCCGCCTTTGCCTGTGCAATGCGCTTGTCCGCCTCCGCCTGATCGGTCTGGAGCTCCGCGCCGATGTTGCGCCCGACATCCACGTCCGCAATGTCGATGGAAAGGATCTCAAACGCTGTGCCCGCATCAAGGCCTTTGCCGAGCACCGTCTTCGAGATGTCGTCGGGGTTTGCAAGCACGTCCGTGTGGCTCTGCGAGGAGCCAACCGTCGTGACAATGCCCTCACCGACACGGGCGATGATCGTCGGTTCACCCGCACCGCCAACGAGGCGGTCGATGTTCGCACGCACCGTAACGCGTGCCTTGATCTTGAGTTCAATGCCGTTTGCTGCGACAGCGGACACAATCGGTGTCTCAATGACCTTCGGGTTAACGCTCATCTGCACGGCATCAAGCACATCGCGCCCCGCGAGGTCAATCGCTGCCGCACGCTCGAACGGCAGGGCAATCTGTGCACGATGGGATGCGATCAGCGCATCGACCACCTTATCCACATTGCCGCCCGCGAGATAGTGTGCCTCGAGCTGATTGACGCTCACGTCAAGTCCTGCCTTGTTCGCCTTGATGAGCGGCAGAACAATGCGGCTCGGCGGAACACGGCGCAGACGCATACCGATGAGTGACATAATGCTCACCGAGACATTTGCCGAGATGGCGGACACCCAGAGCCCGAGCGGCACAAAGTGCAGGAAAATCGACACGGCGAGAATGACAATGACAATGAGGAATGCTCCCCCAAACAGTGTTCCCATAAGAACCTCCTAACAACTTCCACCAAACGGCACTATGCCTCGCGCACGACGACGCGGCTGCCGTTCACGGACAGAACAACAATGCTTTTTCCCTTTTGAATAAACGCGCCCTCAGAGATCACATCCACGGGACGGCCATCAATGCGTGCCGTACCCGAGGGACGCAGCTCTGTGAGCACCTCGCCCGTCTTCCCCACAAGTTCCGCCTGCTCCGCCGCGCTCACATAGCCCTCCTCCGTGCGTGAACTCTTTTGCAGGACAATCTTGTTCCAGAGCCTGCTCGACGGCAGACGCGAAACAATCAGCAAAAAGAGCACAATCGAAATTACGAGAGCGATCCCAAGTGCCGCGAGCGCACCGATATCTCCGCCGAGTGCAAGCACGATACTGTAGAGCATCGCCGCGACGCCAAGCCCCGCGAGCAGTCCCACCGTCGGCAGCAGGATCTCCACGATAATCATCAGGACGCCCGCGAGAAAGACTGCAATGTGATAGAGCTCGATTAGTCCACGCGTGTACTGGCTGCCCCAGAACACTGCCGCTGCAACAATGCCGAGCAGCACGCCAACACCGAGCCCGCCCGTCTTGATCTCCACCATGATGGAGAGAAACATGACAGCGAGCAAGAGAACTTGCAGAACAGAATTATCTACGACCAGATTCACAAGATCCCTCCTCCTTACGCGAAAAAACCTCCACGCTCTTACGCGGAGGTTCCTATGCTGAAAATGGTCGGAACGACGAGATTTGAACTCACGACCTCTTCCACCCCAAGGAAGCGCTCTACCAAGCTGAGCTACGTCCCGAACAAGTGGTATTATACCTAGCTTTTATCGTTTTGTCAATCCCTTTGCGTCATCTGCTTCATCAGACGGAGTGCGCCAATCTCGACCCCTGTCTCGCGTGCAACCTGTTCGATCGTACGGCCTGCACGCAGGAGGGCACGCGCCTTGATGATCGTCTCATCCTCACGCACGGGTTCATCCGCCTCCTCGGTCGGAACGAGCTGCGGCGAGGGTGAAGCAGGTACTGCAGGACGAGCAGTCGATGCAGGCGGCACAGGAATGGTGCTCCGCTGCTGCGGCATCTCCTGCCGAACGGTACTTCGCATCGCTGCGGGCTGCTGCTGCGGCGCATAGGTCTGTGGCTGCACATAAGTATTCGACGGCTCTGCGGCGGCACGCGCCTGCTCGCGCAGGATGGACTGGTGGAGCACGGCAGCGAATTCATCTCCGTCCGTGCGACGCACCTCCTGCGACGACATCGGCGGCGCAGTGGCAACGGGCAGACTTTCTGCAGGATGCACTGCAGGAGTCGGCATCGGCTGTCCCGTGTCACGGAGACGGCGCTCAAGTTCTTCGATGCGTTGACGCAGTGCCCATTCAAGCCGCTGTGCATCTGCAACGCGCGTCTCAAGGCGTACGCGCCGATCATCTGCCTCCCGCAAAAGCCCCTCGAGCTTCGTCACATGCGAGCCGAGACGCTTGATGATTGTGTCTGCAGACTGCTGAAGCTCTTTTTTTAGTTTCTCAATGGATGCTGCAAGATCTTCGTCATCCTCTTCACTGCGCTGCCGTCGATGGATGATATAGCGCACAATGAGCAGCAAAACAGCGCCGAGAATGATGAGAGCACCCAGAATTTCGGTCACGGAAATAATAACAGGATGCCTCCCTTATCACGTTAAGGAAGCACTGATAATTTCAGTACCTCCCTAGAAACTAATGTCAAGATGCACGCCACGATTGGGATCGGCGGCAAGTCGCTGCAGGAGCTCGGGGCCATGATCCTTCCCGTCCCCTCTGCTGCGTCCGCCGCTCTGTCTGCCTCCCTGACGCCGATCACGCTCCGGATCATCCTTCACGCGTGCATCCTCGCTTGCCTCTTCTTTGGCGCGCACCTGCTGGCGTGCGAGCTCTGCATCCTGCTTCTGACGGATGGACTCAAAGCTCTGTTGGATATTGACCTGGTTCTGCATATTGCTTTGGACATTTCCCGCCTCGTTGGACTGCGGAAACATCATCTGCATACTAATTGGCGTGACATTCATGGTGATACCTGCCTCTCTTTAGAAGATTCCTACGGCAATTTCCCCATTCAGCATCTGCAGCCGTGCATTGCGCAGCTCTTCCTCTACCTTCTTTTTTACCCCGTTAATCGTGGCATTGACACCGGGGAAAATCGTATCGGAGGCGGCGATGGAGCCGTTTTTCATCTCCTCCAGCTCCTGCTGCATCCGCTCGAGTTCCTCCTTCATCTCCTTGATATTGGTAGCAAGTGGGAACTGCTCGTGCGTCATCTCCGCCAGCTGCTGCCGACGGCGTTCCGAAAGGCTCATGAGCGGCTGCTGCTTGAGCGTCGCAAGAGAAAGGCGAATCTCTGTCAGCCGCTTGATCGCCGCCTGACAGTCTTTGGAGAGCACATCATAACGCTGCTGGAGATGTGGATCGACCCCGACATTCAGATCGGTCTGCACGTAAAACTGGTTGCCTAACATCTTCGCGCGGATGGACTCTCCTGCGCTGATCTTTCCCCCCGTAATAATACCGCGCCGGCCCTCCACACGGACGTTGTGTCCTGCACGCATCTCCGAGTGCAGAACGACATCATTGACGAGGATATCGCGCCCTGCCGAGATGTTTGCATTCTCGACAAAGGAGATGCTTACATCCTCTAGTGCACGAATCCGCCCGCTGTTCATGCCGCGAATGCCACCGCGCACAATGACGTTGCGCCCCTCGACATCTGCACCGCCGACCACGCCTTTGATCTCAATGTCACCCGTTGCACGGACGGAGAAGCCGCTCTCTACATCCCCCTTGATTTCGATGCTGCCGGCAAAGTCGATATTCCCCGTACCGACATCAACCCCCGTGTCAATCACAAGATGCGGGTCGATGCTGATCTTCTTTCCGTCATCGACAATCTGCCCGTCGATGACGGCCACGAGTTCATGTGTATTTACAATCTTCGTATTCTTCCCCTGCGGAAGGGGCACAGATTTTCCGGGCTTTGCCGGAACTGCCTCACCAAACACATTGGTTCCCGGTGTCCCCGCTGTCTCGGGGATATGCACGGCGACAACGTCACCGATCTGCGCGCGGATGAAAATGTTCATATCCTTGTAGTCCACGCGGTCAAAGGCACGCAAAGCGGGCCGCCCCTTCTCCCCCATATCGAATTTCTTTTCGATGCGTGCGTCCGTCCCCGCAATCGGCGGCGTTCCGCGCGCTGCCATAAAGGGGGTCATCCGTGCAACACCGCGCCGAATCGCATCGCGGTCGATCCCGTAAACCACCTTCTTTGCTGCAAGTCCGTCCAATACATCGGAAACAGATGGCGGCAGATTTCCCTTCTTATCATCAAAGCGTACCGCAGCCGTCATCGCATCACGTGCAACCTCGATGGTAAAGGGTATGACAACATTCTCGGAGGTGTCCCCCGTCTCAGCTTCGAGCCGCGTTTCAACACCGTCTGCAGCCCGCACGATGCGTGCGAGCTGCAGGACATCGTAGTCTGTAATCCCCTCATCCTCAAGGTGCTTGCGCAGCGTTGCCAAATCGACGACAGCAGTACCCTCACCCTCCGGATAGACCGTAATGTAGTTACCATCCGCCTTCACAACAAGCTGAAAGCCGTCCTGTTTTCCCCCGACCGTACGCTCCATAGTACCAACTCCCGATCCATCCAATCGCACCTGCAGCGGGTTCTTCATCCGTTGCCGTCGGAAACACCGCTCCATTCATCGGTGTCCCTACTCTTCGTCGTTCATCCGTGCCAGCGAGCCGCGCATACGGAAGATCGCCTTCGTATGGAGCTGCGAGATGCGTGCCTCCGAGAGGTGCAGAATCGCCGCAATCTCCTTGAGTGTCAGTTCATCGTAATAGTAAAGCGCCACGACGGTGCGCTCCTTTTCGGGCAATTTCTCAATCGCGGCGGCGAGCGTCTCCTTGACCTCCGTCCATTCCGCATGTTCCACGGGGCCATCCTCCAGTGAGGCAGGAGCATCCGTGCGCAGATACTCCTCAAGGGGGATGATCGTCGCTGCGCTGACTTGCCCTTCCAGGTGACGCAGGCCATCCATCGTCAGATCCAGCTCGGCGGCAAGCTCCTCATCGGTTGCCGTGCGTCCGAGCTCTCCTTCAAGACGCGCAACTGCTTTCTCGTATTTTTTAATATTCTGACGCACACTGACGGGAATCCAGTCCTTTGCACGCAGATGATCGAGCATCGCTCCGCGTACACGCACCCCCGCATAGGTCTCGAATTTATTGCCGCGCGTCAGCTCATAGCGCTCGATCGCATCGAGCAGCCCAAAAAATCCGCTGCTCAGGAGATCTTCCCGATCGACGTGCTGCGGCAGACTGATGGCGATGCGTCCTGCGACCAGCCGAACAAGGGGTAGGTAGTGCTCGGCGAGGCGGTTGCGTACTTCCACGGTCTTTTCCTTCTCGTATGCCCGCCACAGAGCCTCAATATCCTCAGCCCTCTGCTCCTCCGCCATCGCACTCACCTCCTCTCAGCCTCTTCACCGACACGCTCACGCCGGCGCGGGGGTTCCCTCTTCCTCCGGTGTCCTCATGTGGACGAACGCGTCCTCCGACAGCGGCTGGAATTTCGTCGGTGCGGCGAATTCTTCTGCCGCCTTGCTGCCGGCCTCCACCGCATCGAAGTCAATGTCATCCGCATCGTAGTGCTGTGCCTGCATATCCTGTATCTGCTCGAGAGGTTCTTTGTCGAACGCCGCCCAGCCCTTTGCTTCCAGTATGAATGCGACGAGATAGGTGAACAGTCCGGCACACAGGAATGCGATAAAACTTCGCAGGAATGCCGTGGTCACGCGTGCGTCCCCGATCATCCCCGTGAGAAATACGACGAGTGCAGCGATCACAGAAAACACCAATGCCATACCGACTTTGAACATCCCTTCACCTTCCCTTCTATATTGTCTTGTCTCCCTTGCTGACGGTCTTCACCGTATACGTTCCGTCATTGAGATCAATCGCAACCGTACGTCCATAGTTCAGCCCCGTATCCTCTGCAATGAGACGAATCCCGTGCTGTGCAAGCAGCTCTTTTGCCGCCTGTGCATTGCGCTCTCCGACGCGCATGACGTTCGTCGTATTGGAGAACGCAAACATCTGTGCACCGCCTGCAATCTTTGCCACGAGGCGGCTTTTTGACGCACCAAGCTTCAAAACATCCGCGAGCATGAGCGGAAACCCCGTATCAATGAATTTTGCCGGCGTATCCGAGGGACGTGCCTGTTTGCTGTCCGGCAGCATATAGTGGAGCAGCCCCCCCACCTTTGCCTGAGGGTCATAAA
>ERZ772955.1053-NODE-1053-length-18747-cov-6.302857_pt1 | contig 18747 bp, 20 predicted proteins | sample MGYA00511133_ERZ772955 | MGnify/ENA primary metagenome ERZ772955 (study PRJEB29015, sample SAMEA2737914) | human oral metagenome | biome: human oral; feature: human-associated habitat; material: dental | place: China | collected 2149 ... | reverse complement strand
CGCCTGCTTATGGCAAATAGGAAAATGTAGAGAAAACAATCCCTTTCAAATATTGTTCTTTGACAACTGAATAGACCAAGGTAGGACTTTATCTGCTTGTGGAGAATTATGACTTACGCCATGACCTTTCTGCTGAAAGCAATTTCGGTTTTATGAATACTGGGTTAGCCAAGGATACAAGAAAGTGAGCGATAAATAAGAATACATAAAAAACAGAGGTGGCAATCTGTTCGATGATACAAGTAGTGATAATGATACTTCAATAGTTTAAGCTGCCTCGTCTGGAATAAGAGGCGGAGGTGAGATTCCTATGTAGCAGCCAATGCACCTACCAATGTCATAAAACTTAAAAATGAATTTTAACAAGGAGGATTTAGAATGAATAACGAATTACTAAAATATAGCCTCCAATTATCTATGCTATCTATCTTGCTCTCTAAACATTTACTAAACGATATTGAATACAGAAAGATAAAGTTAAAACTGATGAAAAAGTACAACATTTCAACAGAATTATATTTATAATGTTTTGCGAGTGTGGTATAATAGAACTGCATAGAGAGATACAAAAAGGAGGCGGATGCAGTGAAGAAAGATGTAAAAGTTATTAAAGGTGATACCACACTGAAAAGAACTGCATCAGGCTGTGTTGAACGCTCAATAAAGCGAGTGGCAGCTTATTGCAGAGTTAGTACAGATACTGAAGATCAGATTAACAGCTATAATTCTCAAGTAGAACACTACACAGAATTTATAAAGAAAAATAAAGAGTGGACACTTGCAGGAATATATGCTGATGAAGCGATAACCGGTACACAGGTTGACAGAAGAATTGATTTTCAAAGACTAATCAATGATTGTATGAACGGCGATATAGATATGATAATTACAAAGTCTATATCAAGATTTGCAAGAAATACATTAGACACCTTAAAGTATGTAAGAAAGTTGAAAGAGTTTAATGTTGCGGTCTTTTTTGAAGAGGAAAACATAAACACCTTAACAATGGATGGAGAGTTGCTTTTAACAATTTTAAGTTCAGTTGCGCAACAGGAAGTAGAGAACATTTCAGCCAATGTCAAAAAAGGTTTGAGAATGAAGATGGAAAGAGGAGAAATGGTCGGCTTTCAAGGGTGTTTAGGCTATGACTATGATCCGGAAACTAAAAGCATTTCTATCAATGAAAAAGAAGCTGAGATTGTAAGATATATTTTCAGAAGATATATTGAAGGTGTTGGCGGTATGGTAATCTCCAGAGAACTTGAAGAACAAGGATATTTATCGCCAAGAGGAAATAAAAGATGGACGGAAACAACAGTTTTAGGAATCATAAAAAACGAGAAATATAAAGGGGATCTTATGATGGGAAAGACCTATACGGTTGATCCTATTTCAAAGAGAAGATTGGATAATTTCGGAGAACAGGATAAGTTTTATATAGAGAACCATCACGAGCCAATCATTTCGGAAGAAGATTTTGAAAAAGCTCAAGGTATTAGATTAAGAAGGTCAAAAAACAGAAATACCGTTGCTAATAATGGCGGTAAGAGAGAAAAGTATTCAAGAAAATATGCTTTTAGCAGCATGCTTGAATGTGGATTTTGCGGTCATAATCTTTCAAGAAGAAATTGGCATTCGAGTTCAGAATATACAAAAGTTATATGGCAGTGTGTCAATGCTACTAAAAACGGAAAGAAGTATTGTCCGCATAGTAAAGGGATTGAAGAAGAAGCCATAGAAAAAGCATTCATGGAAAGCTATCGTCAGGTATGCCACAATAATGTGGAAATTACTAATGAATTCCTTAAAACTGTGGAAGAAGAATTGAAAGACAACAGTTTAGCTAAAGACCTGAAGAAGATAACAAATCAACTTGATAAGATACTAAAGAAAGAAAAGGATCTTGTTGAGTTAAGGCTGAATGAGTCAATCAGCATGGATATATATCAGGATAAGTATAATGAAATAGCTATTAGTAAAGAGAAATTACTTGCAGAAAAAAGGACTTTAGAAGTAACACTCACTGATGAAAAAGCGTTGAAGAAAAGGCTCGAGGGGTTTAAAAAATTACTTGAGTCCAATAAATATCTTGAGGAATTTGATAGGGCAGTATTTGAAAGTATAGTAGATAAAATCATCATTGGGGGAACTAACGATGAAGGTGAAATTGATCCTGCAATGATTACTATCATATATAAGACTGGAAAAAAAGATTCTCAGGACGGAAGATTATTCAAGAGCAGAAGAAAAAATGCCAAGGAAGTTAATAAGGAAACTGACAACAAATTGTATCCTCATTCAAGCGACGAGGTCAATAATTTGTGTTCCTATCCTATGGACAACACATGTTGAGACAGTAGTACTGCTCACTAAGAAATCATAGAAAAGCGGTCAGGAACCGCATAAATACGGCACTTTTGTGTCCTTTACCTTACTCCTTGGTGGAGTAGGGTGAAGGTCGCTTTTTGATTGGATTAGGTACAATTCAGTCCTTGAGACTGGTAAACTGATATTTTGATATTTCTATGTGGTCGTGAGACTGCTAAACTACTCACATTTTAGGGTTGAGACTGTCAAACTGCTGAAAGAGGGCAGAACCAGAAAATCTGGTCTGTCCTCAAATGGTTTAGTCCTTGTTGTATTTGATTTCGAATTCCTTGATTCGGCGGATGTCATTGCCTACGGTATTTTCCTTCAGGTGAAGGAAGTTGGCAATTTCCTTGTTTGTGTATCCGGCATCTTTTAGTCGTCGAATCTTTGCAAGCTTAGGCTGTTTCTGCGCAAGTGTATCGAGAAAATCTTCATACTCGATATGTGCCATCGCTTCATCGTGTGTGATGTCGTCTGTACTAGGCTCGTAGTGGCTGTTTGCTTTTAGGTCTTCAATATAGAGCTCACCGTGAGTGATGGAACAGTCGTCATCTGGGTGCTGGCATCTTCCTTCCATACGTGCTTTCATGCATGAAGCTTCACGGCACATTACAAGGCAGCCATTCTTACCCGGAATCATGCATTTACGTTTGCGTTCATCACGCTTGTCTTCAGCTTTGTCTGGGGCAATGAGAGGGTTAAAGATTGTTTCCTTCACTGGCACCATGTAGCTGAGGCGTTTCTTTTCTCCTACAGGCCACATCATGACCAGATCACGATCATAGCCATAAAGGCTAGGATTTTTGATACCGTCCAGATCCATCGGGTACATCTTGTAACCGGCAGGTGCCTGGAATCTGCTTGTTCCATCTTCTTCAGTGGTGATGGTTACCACAACATCAACATCATTGTCTTTAAATTTGACTTCTCTGACATTCTTGGCCATTTTGGCTTCCTCATTTCTTTCCGAAACGGGGTAGCCGCCAAGATGTGTATTTTCTGTCCGTATCTCATAGAGGTCACCTTTCGGGGGATTACCCCGCTTCTAATCAGGTGACCAGTGGCACGACACTGGACCTTGTTCATATGTACTCTGTGTGCTTGCGATGGCCGTGCAAGTAGTCCTGGCCAGATTAACTACACCGCCACAAGCAGAATGCATGTGGGTTTAACGTCATCACAGGACGTTATGGTTATATGCTATTAGCAAGCGTTTTCGATATATGAGAAAAGTTCGTTATAAAAATCCTGCAAAGATGAATCAGGCAAATCGGAAATAGAAACAGCGTTAAACTGAGCCAGAACAAATTGAACAGTCTTGTTATTGCAAAGCACAGTAACTTCGCCTGCGACATTTTCGATGCGGATTATCCAGTCATCTCTTGTCATAGGAACATCTCCTCTTTCTTTAAAATGCGCAAAAATATATGCGATAGCATAAATATTGCTTTTGAAACATAGAAACATAAGCGCTTATGTGCTATGATTTAAACAACATTTAAGCTAGTTTTAGTGTAGTGGATTAGCTGCAAAAAGTATTTGCCACCGTTTTGCACCCTTTTTGCCAGTGATTTTCCAATTCATGGATCGAAGGAGGATTTGCCATAATGAACGAATTGTGTTTGGCATCATATATAAAAATCATGCGAGCTGCTTTTATGCAGAATGATGGCAATGAATCTGCGACAATACTAATTACAGATGCAATAAACAAATATCCTTCAGCTGTGGAAGACAGTTATTACGAAAATTTAACCTCTAAAAAGGTGAGCAATATTTTAAGCAGGAAATCGCCGGTACCAGATGGTTGGCGGTCGGCAACATTTAATTTATCGGTCGCAAAACATGTGATCAATTATTTCGAGAATACAGTTCTCAAAGATTTGAATAGCTATACGTATCAAGACCAGCTTCAAAAATTGGTGCGTCTGGTAAACAATGATGAAACGATTTCAGATAACAAAAAAAATGAGCTGCTGGAACTATATGAGAAAGGGAAGCTGGGGGATTTCCTTGGTGAGCTGTTCTTATATGTTTGCAACAGGGACAATACGATTACTGATGATATACTTCCATATCAAGATATCCCGTATCTAGACGAAGCAAGTTATGCGTGTCCTATAACAAATAAGAGGCTAGTTGAGCAGATAAAAAATGTTCCGGTAAAGAGATATAGAATAGTTCAGATATTTCCGGACAATCTTACAGCTGATGAAGAAGCAGCATTAACCTCAATTTACCCAAAGCCTCAAGACTTGGATAGTTCTAGTAATCTCGTTGCGCTGCATAGGGATTATGCCGATGAATACATGCTTGGCCCAGATCCGAAAGAGTACAAAAAGTTATACGAAACAAAAAAAGCCTTAGTAAGAAGCTATAAGGCTAAAAATGTCGTAAATAATGTAGCTCTCGAAGATGATATTCGAAAAGTATTGGATGTCTTAATGAGTGTTAATGGAGCAACGCCATTAGTGCCACTGAGCTATGATGCGTTGAATTTAGATGAGAAATTTCAGACAGAAAACTTCCTTCTAAAAACCGATACTCAGGCGCAGGTACTTACCTACTATAAGTACATAGAAAAAGTATTTTCAGAGACAGGTTCTGACTTTGACATAATTGCATCAGAGATTAAGACAAGCTCTCTTCAACTTGAAAACGCAGGAATGACGCAAGCTGAGGTAATAGATAATTTAAGCGAATGGATAAGAAATAAAGCGGGATTAGGTATTAGAGGGCTGTGTGCTTGTAATATCGTAGTGTCATTTTTTATTCAAAATTGTGAGGTGTTTAGCAGTGAAATTTCCAAATAAAGTAACAACTTATAAGCAAAGCAGCATACCCAGATTTCCGGAAATTTTAAATATTTTGAAGACTGCGGATATGAGTCCAAAAACTCTGTATCAGAAAGTAAAATCAAAGGTGGCAGATATTGATGAATTTGTAGATATTATCGCGTGTCTGTATGCGACAGGTAAGGTGGAATTAAACGGGGAGGTGCTACATTATGTTGATTGAAATTCAGTGTGACAAATTTATCTCCAATGGTGCAGTACGCCCGGCAATTAGATTTCATGAAGGATTAAATGCCGTTGTTGGTGATGCAAATAGATCAAACTCTATTGGAAAATCAACGTTTCTAATGATTCTGGATTTCGTGTTCGGTGGCAAAGATTATATTACAAAATGTGCTGATGTTCAGACAAATGTTGGAGAACATAACATTAATTTTAGTTTTAAATTCAATGGTGTGGAGTACTACTTTAGCCGGAACACAGTTAATCATAGAGTGATTATGGTTTGTGACGAATCTTATGTTCCACTCGAAAATGTTAAGCCATGGAGCTTGGATGATTATTGCGATTTCTTAGCAGAAAAATATAAATCAGAAGTTGAAGGGCTCTCATGGAGGGGGACGGTGTCCAGATTTATTCGTGTGTATCGTCGTGAAACTATGGACGCGGAACGTCCACTTAAATCTGCTAAGGATGAAAAGACAGAAAAAGCAATTGAAAGCTTCATGAGGCTATATGGAAAATATGAATCCGTGGCAGTTCAAATAGCAAGAGCAAATCAAGCAGAGGACGAATTCGAAACCTTCAAAAAATCAGAAAGAATGAAGATTATTCGTCGTGCTCAAAATCAGAAAGAATATGATGCAAATGAAGCAAAGATTGCAACTTTAAAGGCACAGGAAATACAGCTAGCAGATGAAAGCAATAAGGGCCTTTTAGATATGAATAGTGTTCAAGCTCAGCACTTATCAGAACTGAATGATCAGCTGCTTCAGTATCGAAGACAATATGCACGTGTACAGCACCAGCTGAACACGATTCGCAGAGAAATGGTAGGTGAGAGGAAATCTTTGAGTCGTTCTTATGAAGAGCTAAAAAGATTTTTTCCTAATGAGGAATTCAGAGCTCTTGAGGAAGTTGAACATTTCCATCAGCAACTAAGGACTGTTCTACATGATGAATTTAAAGATACAGAAAAAACATTGGCAACAGCCTATATCATGCTTAACAATGAGATTGTTCGTGTCAAAAAAGAGATTGCAGAATTGAATACCGTACCCAATGTGACAGAAGCTGTATTAAAAGAATTTGCACGTCTTACGACAGAAATAAATAATCTTGAACAGGCAAATTCTAAATTTAAAGAGTATGAAAAATATCAGGAAGATGCAAAAGAATATGCCGAAACACGTGATGCGGTAATATCTGCTCAATTACGAGCTATTGAAAAATCTGTGAATACTGAGATGGAAAAAATAACTGAACGTTTGTATGGCGATGATCAGCATGTATCTCCTGAAATTTCAATCTCGAGTTTAAAAAAGACATCATTCAGCACACCGAACGATGGTGGCAGTGGAGCACAGACAAGAGGACTAATCACATTTGATATTGCAAATATGAACATTACGCCGCTTCCGTTTATCGTACACGATGCAGATTTATTGGATCCTATTGAGAAAAATACACAAGTTGGATTAATTAAGGAATATGACGTAGAGAAGAAGGATGGAAAGCAGGTGTTTGCATCATTCAGGTCTTTGGAATTCTACAGTCCGGAAGCGGCAGAATTAATAAAAGAAACGTCAGTACTTAATTTGTCTTCCGGAGGCAATGAGCTATTCGGGCGTGCATGGAATAGGAAAGCAGAAGAGGAAATCGTGGATGAAAACAACTAAAACCAGTGAGTACCAGTTCAGTTACAAAAAGCTGTGGAAGCTGTTAATTGATAGAGGAATCAAAAAGCAGGAGCTTCAAGAAAAGAGTGAAGTTAGTGCGGCATCCATTGCCAAGATGGGGCGTTGTGAAAATGTAACAACGGATGTTCTTCTTAGAATTTGCGATGCACTGGATTGCGATGTATCTGAAATTATGGAACGCGTAAAAAGAGAAGATGCAACAAAGGCGCAAAAATAAGAAAGTTGGAGTATTAGCATGCAAAATTGCAGTCAGAATATGATGTGGAATCCTTATTCATAGACCGTATACAAAGCATCGAATATGACTATATTGATCTCAAAAACTACGATGATGCAATAAATATCAAGTTCCAACTCGGGAAAATAAATGTGAATAAACGTATTGAGAAGAAGCATTGATAAGTAACTTGCTATGTGTAGGAATAAGATTTAATGTCCTACTACCAAAACAGAAAGGACATTAGATTATGTATGTAATTAAGTTTATACGATCCGATGGATTACCAGATGAAGAATGGTATTGGAACACATATGAAGAAGCCTGTCATCATATGAGTTTATTTGATTTTTCAGATCGGAATATTTATAAGGAGTTGATATTATCAGAAGTTGACGGAGCTGATGAGCATATCCTAAAACGGAAAATAATCAAGATGGGGATGTACTTATTAAATTCAAAGCCAGTTCTAGAATGTACAGAAGATGAATGGGATAAGCATTCGCAGGAAATAGCGGACATTGGCAATCGGATTCAAGACTTTCCGGATTACGACTGAGCTGTACTTGCACAGTATCAGGATGAAGCCCATCGAGGAAAACGGAGTATAGGACAGATATCATTGCATGAGGTGTTGGAAGTACTTGAATGGGGAGACATAAAGAACGGAGCAGATGTTCTTTTGGACGAAGATGGTTACTTGGTATTCGTGCTGTACGGGCAGGGATATACATTGAAAGATAAGTACCATTTGATAACTGTTGCATATCAAATTTTGCCATTCGATGCAAACAGAAACTTTATGAATATATCGAAAGCATTGCTTAACCAGGGGGATATAGAAATCTCAGGGCAACAGTTTGAGAAAAAGCCTGAATTTGTAAGTTAGGCTATGGTGATAGATAGGGGGGCCGAATATGACAAAAACTGTTCCATCAATACCGCAAGCAGGATTATTGCTTCATTCACTTCGCTCTGTCGGTTATACGGAAGAAGCAGCTATTGCAGATATTGTTGACAATGCGATTTCTGCTTCTGCAGATGAGATTCGCATCAATTTTGATTGGGATAATCAAATAGTCACCATTATTGATAATGGTGAAGGTATGGGCCAGGAAGAGCTTTATAAAAATATGCAGATTGGTTCTTCTGATCCAGACGTGGTGCGAGCATCAACTGACCTTGGTAGATTTGGCATGGGAATGAAAACTGCAGCGTTCTCTTTAGGCAGAAGGGTGACAGTTATTTCTGCAAAAAATGGTGCTTTTAGTAATGCGGCATGGGATCTTGATCAGGTTAGTCAGTTAGGCTGGCAACTTCTGGTGGAGGATGATGAATCATTTAATCATTACCTTAATGGGCTGGAAGATCATGGAACTGCAGTAGTAATAAGTACGCTGGATAACCTTATTGACGACTCGGATCTTAAGAAGGCAAAGAGCCATTTCTTTTCTGTTGTGAGCAAAGTTGAAAAACATCTAAAATTGGTTTTCCATCGCTTTATTACAGAAAACAATCTGAAAATATATGTGAACAACAATACGCCGATTGAAGCTTGGGATCCATTTGTTCTTTACAACCCAGCCACTCAGGAGCTGTCTGAAGACGAAATTTGGGATCCGGAGTTTAAGACATGTACCTATATTCAACCTTATGTGCTTCCACATAAGACAAAGTTTGGATCAGAACAGGAATATGATGCTGCTGGGGGATTCAAAGGATGGAATAGGCATCAGGGAATATATCTATATCGAAACAGAAGGCTGATAATTTACGGAACATGGTTTGACTTGATTCGTAAGGAACCGGCATTTAACCTGGCAAGAATTAAAATCGATATTTCTTCAGAGGCGGATGAAGACTGGAAGATCGATATTAAGAAGGCAAGAGCCGCCTTGCCGGTATTTTTGAGAGATCGTGTACTAATGGCTATTGATGACTGTACAGCGCGATCTACAAAAGTTTTTAACTCTAGAGGTGCATATACAAAGAAAGGACCGGCGACACCAAACCTTGATTATGTTTGGGAACAGACTAGGAATAATGGTAATTATTCCTTCAAGATAAATAAGAAACATACAATACTTAATTCAATTAGAAAGCAATTGAATGACGAAGGAAAGAGACAGCTAAGAGCTTATTTGGCGTTGGTTGAAAACTTCGCGCCGTTTATGAGGAACGGCGTTGTAGATACGATCAACACCGGAGATGCAAAACAAAACGATGCGCAGAAGCAAAAAGATATTGCAGACATTACAAATTTTGCATCTGTTTTCAAAACACAAGGTTTCTCAAAGCAAGAAATAATGGAGACTTTGCTGGCAATGTCAATCTATTCTTATCTACGTGAAGATATTATTAAAATTGTGGAGGCACTTGATGATTAGTGATATTAACGGAATTGATGCTGCAGAGCGTCAAATGTATGTAGCAGCAATAAGTAGTTGTTCAAAGATGGTTCATGATCAGAAAATCCCGGTAAAGGATGCTGTTGAAAAGATCATTGCCGGATATACATTACTTGGAATGATTTCAGATATGGAGCATTTAAAGAAAGTATTATACGAGGAAGTAACACAGGAAAGCAGCCAGCATAATGTAATCAAATCTGAAGAAGTTAGAAATCGTCACTGGTGGACGGATTTTAAGACAAACATTCATGAACCTAAAAAATACTGGAATCGATATTATGATTTTCTGTCAAGCAAACCTGGATGGAGTGTTACTTCTGTAAGAGATATGGATGACTCTACAGATGAAGTTATGAATTATTTGTCAGATCCGATTGCAAAAAAACCAGATGAACGCAGAGGGCTTGTATACGGTGACGTTCAGTCCGGTAAAACAGCCCATTACATTGGTTTGATTAACAAGGCATACAGTGCCGGATATAAGATCATCATTGTTTTAACAGGCATGCAAAATAGTCTCAGAAGTCAGACACAATCAAGAGTAGATGAAGAAGTTTTGGGATATGAGACTAGTATGGAAAATAATGATAAGGCTATTCAGGAAGCAATTCAGAATTCTATAGGAGTTGCCAACGTTATTTCAAATTCAGAAGTCGGAAATATTCTTCAGTCACTAACAAATAGGGATGAGAGTGGTGACTTCAATAAGACAATGAAAACAGGATCATTCATGCCTCCGTACATCATCGTTACAAAGAAGGTAAAGAGTCCGCTTACAAATATTTTGGATTTTTTGACTACCAGTACAATAGCGGAGACAGAAAAAGGTAAAAATATATTTCCAGCAAAATATTCAGCATTGATTATTGACGATGAAGCTGATCAGGCGTCGGTCAACACCAAGGACATGGAGAAAAGTGAAGATCCTACAACCATTAATGGTCTTATAAGAAAGATTCTCAACGTGTTCAAATGCAAATCATATGTAGGATATACAGCTACACCTTTTGCAAACATTTTCATTCCACATAGAACTGATGACGACGTTTATGGCAAAGACCTGTTTCCGAAAGACTTTATCGCAAAGGCACCACGTCCAGACCTTTATGTAGGTGCTCGAGAGTTTTTTGGGTTAGGAGATGATGAGAAGATTCCTACAATGCCCCTCTATCGTGAGATTATTAAAGGGAAAGGCTTTCTTGGCAAAGGAACAAAGACGTCCGATCCTATTGGTGAATTGCCAGAGGAGATGAAAGAGGCGGTTAAATATTTTCTGCTCTCAACGGCGGTCCGTAATCTAAGAGGTCAAAGAAACAAACCGAATACAATGTTGGTTCATGTTGTTCGATTTGTTGACCAGCAGGACATTATAAAGCGCAGATTACAGGATTATGTTCAGAACGAAATTTTTAATTATGTCCAGTTTGGAGAAGCAGGCATTCGAGAAGATTTCCAACAAATTTATGAGAATGATTATTTGCCTACTACTCAAAAGCTAAAAGTTGGGTTCTCGAAATATACAAATGGATGTGATGAAATTGACTTCACCTTAGTATGGGGTGAGATTCAGCGAATTGTTGAAAAGAAGGAGCTTCTTGTATGGTCGGTAAATTCAAATTCCAGTGATGGTTTGATTTACAAGAATTATCAAGGAATGCCGTTTAATGTCATTGCTATCGGTGGAGATAAACTGTCCAGAGGTTTAACTCTTGAGGGACTGACAGTAAGTTACTTTACAAGATCTGCTAATGCAATGGACACACTTATGCAGATGGGAAGATGGTTTGGTTATCGCCCTGGCTACCTTGATTTATGCAGGCTGTACACAACAGCTGACTTATATGGAAAATTCGAGACCATTTCATATTCTGTTGCGAACTTATTATCACAGTTTGACGATATGAACACGTTAAAATCTAATCCGGAGCATTTTGGATTGAAAATAGCTACTGACCCAGGAATCCTGATATCAGCAAGAAATAAGGTTCGTTCTGGCGCGGACTATCAGTCTGACTTTTCTGCAAAGTTGACGCAAACAAGACTGTTGGACGCTGATCCAGATATTATTGAATCTAATTATGAAGCAGTAGATAGCCTTCTTTCTTCATTGGATCAGAACCGATTAGATGTACCGGGGCACAAAACATATTATGAGGTTACCGGAAGAAACAGAAGCACCGGAAAAACATTCTGGACTGGTGTTTCAGGCATGATAGTTGCTGATTTCTTTGACCGGTATCATACATCAAAATCGGCAACAAAAGCTAGCGGTCATCATATCGCAGATTATATCCGTGAAATGATGAGACATAACGGATTAGTTGACTGGACTATTTGTCTGGCAGCAACAGGCGGTGATGCTACGTCAATGATTGCTACCGGATCTGAGTGGCCTATACCAGTACATGGAATTGTGCGTAATAAAGATAAAGAGGAAGATTATTCACGTGTAGATGATGTAACAAGGGATATTCATGTTCTTACGTCTGCAGGCGATGAAGAGTTGGATTATACAGAAACTGTTAGGGGAGAAGCTGAGTTGTTAAGAGAAGAATTGAAGTGTATAAATTCTAATAATTCTGTAATTGCTAGGGAAGTAAGAAGCCAAACACGTGATTTTAGTCATGGTTTCCTGTTGCTCTATCCAATCGAAAGTGCAGCTAATGATTTAAAGACTGAAAATAATAAAGCTCCGTATGCAGCGGCGGTGGTATTTCCTGATCGCAAAGAAATCGGAACTTTGAAGTCTTATAAATTAAATGAAGTTGCAATGGAGATGACTGACGATGAATAAAACTTTGGAAATATATCATGCTCTTCTGCAGGACTTGCAAAAGAACAAATACGATCCGAGTAGCAACATACATAGAAAATACACATGCACAAATCAAATAGGCATCGTGTATTCGGTCTCAATCGGTGCACGAATGCGAGCGCTGAGTATACCAGCTGATAAGACTTCTCAAAATATGAATTTTCCTGTGTGGAAAGGTGTAAGAATTGAGCTTGTAACTATGCCGGATTATTCTCCGAACAATCAGTTATATATTCAGCTTCAACAGATGCCAGGAACAGAACCATATATTTTTGAAATTGTTGCAGATGACTTGAGACGCGGTATTGACACAATGCCATCTGGGCAGGGTAGTACTAAACGCACCACAGAGATATTGAAGAAATGGAAAGAGTTCTTTACCGCAGGTAAATTACCCATTCTTAGTGGGGCAGCAACACAAGGATTATATGGAGAATTATTGTTCTTAAGTGAATTGATTAATAATATGGGAACAATGGCAGTGAATTATTGGTCTGGGATAAATAATGAGACGCATGATTTCTATATAGGTCAGAATGCTGTCGAAATAAAAACAACATCAACGCAGGCACCGTACATGGCACACATAAACAGCGAATATCAGTTGGATGATCATGATGTGAACGGAAGGTTATATCTCCGTATGTATGCTTTTAGAAAGGACACAAATGGAGGACAGCGGTTACCAGAGATAATTGGTGTGATCAGAGAGATGCTTAAATCTGATTATTCATCTAGAAATATTTTTGAAGGTAAGCTAGCAAAAGCTGGATATTTGGACGTTGCTGAAGAATATTATCAAGAGGGATACACAATTCGTGACACGTATTCTTTTGAAATAAAGGATAATTTCTCTCGTATTGTAAAGAAAAATGTACCAAATGGTATCTATGAACTAGAGTACAGCATTTCAATTGCACAGTGCATGGATTATGCAATTGAGTCGAAGGATCTGTTCAAAGGAATAAAGGGGTAGCTATGGATCAGAAATTGCTAGATTTTTATCATGAGTTTAACGATGAAGTTAAGCAATACATGATAGACCATGAAAAAACAAATATGACGGCGTCCTTTAAAGAGGTCTTTCTTTCATATTTGACAGAGAATGGAATTACTACTCTTGCAGACGCTACATTTGTTGAGTACAAAAAAGATTCTGATAATATGAGACTTGATGGTTATTCATATAGCGAATACTTTCATTCCTTGACACTTCTTGTTTGCAAGTATAACTCAAAGCCTGAGCCAGAGATGCTTTGGAAGAAGGACATTGATAAGTTTGTCCGAAAAGCAGTCAAGTTCTTGAAAACATGCGATACAGATGTATTCGAGGAGCTGGAACCTACGAGTGACGGGTATGAGGCGTATGAGGCAATCAAAACTGTTTTGTCTGAAATTGAAACAGTTAATGTTATTTTCGTGACAAATGATGTTGCAAAGAACTATGTTCCAGATGATATGAGGTTTAGAAAAACACCAATCAAGTTCGATATTTTTGATATTGAAAAACTGTATCACCTCGTGCTATCAGGAGATGTTGAATATAAACCACTTGTTATCAGATTGAAAAATAAATACCACAAAGAGTTACCAATGATTCAGGTGGATGGTGAAAATGAAATCTATGACTGTTTCGTAGGAGTTATTCCAGGAACTCTGCTTGCTGAAATCTATAAAGATGAAGGTCAAGATCTAATTCAAAAGAATGTTAGATCTTATTTGCAGGCAACTGGGAAAGTCAACAAGGGAATTAAAGCATCCCTTGCCAAGGAACCTGAGATGTTTATGGCATATAACAATGGTATTTCTACAATTGCTGACTCGATCCAAATTGATGATAAAAAATCAGGTAATGGTATTGTCAGCATCAAGGAGATTACAGGTTGGCAAATTGTAAATGGCGGTCAAACAACAGCATCAATTTATAATGCATTTCAGAACAAGTTACCGTTAGATGCAGTAAATGTTCAGGTAAAACTATCTGTCATTAAGAATACGGAGAAATCGGCAGAAATAGCGAGCAATATCTCTAAGTACGCCAATAGTCAGAACAAAATTAATATGTCTGACTTTAATGCTAATGATGAATACCACATCAAGATGGAGCAGATCTCAAGAAGAACTTTTATTCCAGTTGAAAAAGGAAAAGAGACAGAGCAATGGTTTTACGAGCGTGCAAGAGGACAATACATGGTTGAGCTTAATCGCCAACCTACATCAAAAGCAAAAAATGAATTCAAGGCGCGTGTTCCGAAGAAGCGTTGTGTTTCTAAAACTGTAGCGGCTAAATGCATGATGGCTTACATGGGATATCCGTACTATGTCAGTAAAGGCCTTGAGTCCAACTTTGTGCTTTTTTCAGACAAGGTTAAGAATGGAGAAATCGAACAACCAACACAAGCTACTTACATCGATATGATTGCTAAAGTGATTCTTTTTCAGCAGATCGATAAGATTGTTGCAGGCCTGAATTTTGGCGGATATAAAGCACAGATAAATTACTATGTAATGGCTCTGCTTGGAAAATATTATAGCGATATTTTTGATGCTGATTATATCTGGAAAAATCAGTTAATTTCTCCGGAAATGATAGATGTGATTGAAGATCTTGCTTTAAAAGTGTGGAACCACTTTCAAAATCCAGTGGTGCGTGGAATTAATATCAGCCAGTGGTGCAAGAAGGAAGAATGCTGGGAATTACTTCAGTCCCGTTTTGAAAATAACGAATTATAGAATCGAGTGGAAAAATGAAGAAATATAAGTTGATCGACCTGTTTGCTGGGGCGGGTGGGCTGAGCCTTGGCTTTGAAAATACAGGACGCTTTGAAACTAAAGCGGCGGTTGAAAAGAATCCGTATGCTCAAAAAACATATAAAGAAAATTTCCCGGGCGTTGATTACTATGATGATATTAAAGATATCGATTTTACAACATATAACAAAAAATATGATGGAATTGACGTTGTAATCGGCGGGCCTCCTTGTCAGGGATTTAGTAATGCAAATCGTCAGCATAATCAAGCGATAAATCTAAATAATAAATTGGTTAAGCAGTATATAAGAGCCATTCTACAAATACAGCCTAAAGCTTTTGTTATGGAGAATGTGAGCATGCTCAAGTCAGAAGTTCATAGATTCTATATTGAGCACAACGATGCAGAAACGATAAAGCACTACAAAATAAAAACGAAACCTTCAAAAATATTTCTCTTATCAGAAGAATATGTATTTAATGGTGTAGTAGAACTTGTTTCTGATCCAGACAGCATTGCTGATAATCAATGGGAAGCTGATCTTTACAGAATACTGAACATTTTTTTGAAGGATTCAACTAATGATGAAAAGCTAAACCGTACAATTGATCGCCACATGCAGGCACTCCTAAAAACACTTAAAAAACATCGGGATGCTGAAGAGAAAAATATCCAAGAAGCAGATAATCAATTATTTGCATTTATTAGATCCGGAGCAGCAAAACAAAATCACGGGAGATTAAAAGAATTATTGGCTAAATCTTTGGCATTTCAGAAAATGTTAAATCATGCCCTGGAAATTTATCAAAACGATATCGAAGCTACATTTACAACACTTCGATCGGATGGAATAAGGCACGGTAACTTAAGAGCTAATGTGCGCTCTTGTGCTGTTTATGATTATCTGACTGGAATTTTAGGATCCGAAGAGAATGGATATGCTATCAATAACGGAATTCTTGCAGCTGTAGATTTTGGAATACCACAGAAGAGACGACGGTTTGTAATCATTGGTGTAAAGAAGAAGTATACAGATGAAGTAGAACTGCCTATTGCACCTAAGGGTGCCATATCGACAAATGTATATGATGCCATTGCCGATCTTGAAGATATTGTACCGATCACCACAGTTGAGGCAAAAGATGCCCCGGGTATGTGTATTGGTATAAAGGCACGTGAAGCGGTAACAAAATTAAAACAACTGCGCAATACAAGCGGTTTAGTATACAACCACATTGTTCCAAAGACCGGAGAGGAAGCACTTGCTCGTTTTAAGCAATTAGGACAAGGACAGAATTTCCACGATTTACCGGATACTTTTAAGGAAAATACATACACCAATGCAGACCGTACGCAAAATACGGTTTATCAGAGGTTGTGTTATTCGGCACCTTCTGGGACTGTAATTAATGTTCGTAAATCAATGTGGATTCATCCGACAGTAGATCGCGCAGTTTCTGTTCGCGAGGCGGCAAGACTTCAGACCTTTCCAGATTCATTCCGCTTTTGGGGACCAAAGGATGCTCAGTATCAGCAAGTAGGAAACGCCGTTCCACCAATGCTTGCTGAGGCGATTGCGAGACAGATACTAAGTTATATCGATAAAAATAATGGCAGATAATCATACACGGGAATCGCGTCATGTGAATATGTCGCACATACGCAGCAAAGATACAAAACCGGAGGAAATAGTTAGAAAATATCTATTTTCAAAAGGACTCAGATATAGAAAAAATGTGAGTCAAATGCCTGGAAAGCCCGATATTGTATTTCGAAAATATAAAACGGTTGTATTTGTTAATGGGTGTTTTTGGCATCATCATAATTGTGACAGATTTAAATGGCCGACCAGTAATGTAGAATACTGGATCCCTAAAATTGAACGCAATGTTCAGCGTGACATCGATAATAAGAAACTTCTCGAAGCTAATGGGTGGCGAGTCCTTGTTATTTGGGAATGCGAATTAAAGAAAAAGATTAGAGAAAAGAACCTGCAATCGCTTTATAAATCGATTGTCGAGGGAGGAGACAACAAATGTTAGAAATAGGCAAGGTATATCGCTTATCCAGAAAAGAAAAAAGTCCTGATGCTATTGAAGTGGACGGTTTGCCAAACTTTTTTTTACGAGACTGCGATTCCTCATGCAAACACTCAATTCGAGGTGCAACGAGGAATTCACGTATTTGCGAAGGTGAAAGGACCAGATGGAAAAGAAAGAATCCCGATGATTTTTATCACTAGCAGCCCATATAAAGCAGGATCAGAAGATACCCCTTGGAAAGATGATTTTGATCCCGATAATGGGCGTATTAAATATTATGGAGATAACAAGTCTGCAGATAAAGAACCAGAAGATTCTGCAGGCAACCGAGCTTTGTTAAGTCTTATGCAAGTGTTCAGGAGCAGTGACAGCGACATACGTGCAAAAAAAGGTGTTCCACTGTTATATTTTGAAAGAGTTACCGTTGATGGAAGAGTAAAGGGCAATTTGAAATTCCAGGGATTTGGAATTGCAACAGGTGCAGAATTAGTTACTCAGTTTACAATGAATAAGAATTCTGGAAGGAAAAATTGTTTCTCAAATTATCAATATAATTTTGTTGTCTTTAGTTTGAAGAAGGAACAAGAAAAATTTGATTTTGTGAAATGGATTGGGGCACGATATGATACTTCCTTAACAGCAGAAGAGACAAATCAATATGCTCCACAGTCATGGAAAGATTGGATTGGTGCTGGTGCAGGAAATCTTATAAAAGTTCGGAGAGAATTCCTGGGCAAAAGATCATTCGATACTCAGATCAGTTACCGGATTCAGGAAGTGCAGATTTTAGGTTGCTTACAGAAATCTATGAGTATTATACGTCCAATATGAAGCTTAGTAATTTCGAAGCTTTATCCATGGAGGTTACAAGAAAAGTAATAGAAGAGAATGAAGCTTCTTGTATGCCTGGTTGGATTCTTCCTAAGTCTGATAAGTACGAGAAGAATTTCATGATGCGTATGGATGTTGGACATGATACACTTTCAGGAATTCATTTCCCGATTTTAGGATATGCTAATTGTGTTCGTCCAACGCAAATGGTAGATAATAAAGATGTTGAGTCCACCTTATCAAAATTAAATCCTGGATGGGTAGCTGCGTTTGTGTCAATGTCCTTTTTCTCAGAGAGTATTCAAAAAAAGGTATATTCTGAAGGACTTCCGGTGATGATGATCAATGGGAAAAAGATAGTCCAGATTGTTAAAGACGAGCTATTTGTAACTAAGCTTACTTTAGAAGAATATTTGGATCAATTGGAAGAAAATTATAAAGTTGAAAATAAAGCGCCTCAGGAAATTGTTGAGGTTTGAAAAGTGGCTCCGACGGGATAACACCTGCCGGAGCCATTTTTTGGGTGTGACGGGCATGTCACAAACCTAACTGGTGAAAGTCCAGTCGTAGGTAGTTACCGCCAAGCGTAGCGAAC
>ERZ772955.1052-NODE-1052-length-18751-cov-11.681322_pt1 | contig 18751 bp, 16 predicted proteins | sample MGYA00511133_ERZ772955 | MGnify/ENA primary metagenome ERZ772955 (study PRJEB29015, sample SAMEA2737914) | human oral metagenome | biome: human oral; feature: human-associated habitat; material: dental | place: China | collected 2149 ... | reverse complement strand
CACGGCAAATAAAAGCCTCCCCAAGCCCCTCCAAAGGAGGGGATGTTGCCTAACGTGATGCTATATAAGGGTAAATGAGCAGACAGACGAGGGCTTCTGTCCCTACTTTGAAGCCTCACCCCCTTTCCCCTCTCCGAATGGAGAGGGGCGTGAATACTCCCATTTACATGTACGCCAATACCTGACAGATACAGAGGTAATAGTATTTTAAAATGAAAGAAACGCCTTCTTTCAATCGAAGAGAGCGTTTCCTTGCAATGAAAAGGGCGTCTCTTCACATCGAAGAAACGCCCTCCTTGTTTGCAAACAACACTATCTACTCCCCTCTCCATTCGGAGAGGGGGCGGGGGTGAGGCTTCTTCTGAGGCTGGGATAGGCTTCTTCTCGTTTCAAAGAGATAAGCGTTATAATATTAAGATGTTTGTTGCATGTTTGATAAAAAATGCTTATTTTTGTCGCAAGATATATTAGTGCATGATTGAAAAAGAAAAAGATTCCAGTGTTTCGAACTCTAGTTTTAAAGAGATTATAACACGTTTTGTAAACGATAAACCACTTGTAAGAGGTGATGTATATGTAGGTTCTTCATTCGGAATAGCCTTTGGTTTGCCTCCATTCTTTAAGCCGATCTTTGAGAAGAGCAATCTGGTAAGATTGAATGTTATGCGTGTGCTAATCGTTAAGAGTGGGTGGTGTGAACCCGTCATCAACTTTAAGAGGTATCGTTGTGAGGTTGGTGACATGCTGTTTCTCAATTGGGGTGTAGTCATCAGTGACGATAGTTTCGGCCCAGGAACAACTTTCGATGGTTTTATAATGACGGAGGAATACATGAAGATGATATTTCATGGCAGGTTACCTAACGTGTTCCTCTCACCCAGCTTTTGCTTTTCTATACCTTTACAAAAGTCTGATCAAGATATTTGGGAGAAGTACATCCGTATGCTCTATGAGTTAGCACAAATGAAGTCAGACGGTATTAAGGATTCTTTGAATGCTCTTTTCGCATCGAGTTTGAGCTTTGCAGCATCGTTGTATCAGACGACAATGTCAATTGATAAGGCTCGTTGGACACGTAATAAAGAACTTGTAGAGCACTTTATACGCCTTGTGGATGAGCATGCAAAGACCGAACACGAACTTAACTTTTATGCTTCGACGTTATGTGTTAGTACTCATTACTTAGGCATTGTGGTAAAGCAAGAGACGGGAAAGACAGCCAAGAATATTATAGATAAGTCTTTGCTGGTCTTGATACAACTTGAACTTAGATATTCAAACAAGCCTTTGAAGGTAATAGCAGATGAGTTGAATTTTGTCTCGATAAGTGCTTTGTGTAAGTTCTTTAAGCGGTGTACAGGGTTGACGACTGCGGCATATAGGGAGATGCCGGATACTCAACTCAGTGGGGAGCTGTCCTCGGATATTTTGGAAAGGAACTTAGATTAGCGTGTAAGAGCTTATTTGTAATATTGTAATATAAGGTCTTCTATCCTTGGGGGAACTAACTCTGTAATGGATTCCCCTTGCTTCACTCGTTGTCGGATGACCGTACTACTAATATCTATGAGTGGTGTTTGGAGTATGCTAACATGGTTAGGATGCTGGGAGGGAGTAGTTAGGTGGTTGTGTCGAGGATATACCACGATATTGTAGTGATTGATGATGTCCTCGGCATGATACCAATGATTGAATGACTGCCAATTATCCCCACCAACAAGAAGAGTGAATATGTTGCGTGGGAAATCATGCTTGAGATGTTGTAAAGTGTTCCATGTGTAAGAAGGTTTCGATAGATGGAACTCATAGTCTGAAGCCTTGAAATGCGGTTCATCAAGTATCGCTTGCCTTACCATCTCCAATCGGAGATGATCGTCCAAAAGCCTTTGATTCACTTTAAAAGGGTTCTGTGGAGACACCATGAACCATACTTCGTCCAGTTCTTTTTCGGTTAGAAAAGCCTTAGCAAGTGCTATGTGTCCCTTGTGGATAGGGTCGAAAGAACCGCCGAAGATGCCCACTGACAACCCTCCCTCTTCGTTGGAAGGAATAGAGATAAGGGGTGATTCCTTTAGAGAAGAGGGTGAGTTGGGTATTTGTTGGGTTTTCTGAACCATTTATAGAAAGGCTTTTATGGTTTCGTAAACCTCTTGCTTTGCTTTATCGAGGTCGTCATTGACAATCACTTTATCGAACTTATCAGCGAAAGTAAGCTCGTAGGAGGCTTTTGCAAGACGGCTCTCTATGGCTTCGGCACTATCCGTTTGTCTGCCAATCAAGCGTCGACGGAGTTCGTCAAGAGAGGGTGGTTGGATGAAGAAGCTCAATGCGCGTTCGCCATAGAAGCGTTTGATATTGCATCCCCCCTTAACATCTACATCAAAGACAACGTTCTGTCCAGCAGCAGATTGATGCTCTACTTGTTCTTTCAAGGTGCCGTAGAAACGGTCTTTATACACTTCCTCATACTCTAAGAAATCGTCATTTTTGATTCTTTCTTTGAATTGCTCGGGTGAAAGGAAGATGTATTCAACACCATTCTGTTCGGTACCTCGTGGCGCACGAGTGGTACAACTAATGGAGAAAGCAAGCCTTAGTTCGGGGTGTTCCTGCATTAACCATTGAACGATGGTGCTCTTTCCTGCACCTGACGGAGCCGAAAAAATCAATAGTTTACCAGTGCTTTTTGCATCCTTAGAGACTTCTGTCTGGGGTGTGGAATGCAGTCTTGACATATTGTTGAGTTGGGTGTTTGTCTTGTTCTTTATTGATTCCATGTGGCACTCTTAGAGTTTGTTTACGAATTAAAGAGCGTTTAAAACCTGTTCTTTAATCTGTTCCAACTCGTCTTTCATCTTAACAACAATGTTCTGCATCTCGGCTTGGTTACTCTTAGAACCAGTCGTATTGATCTCGCGTCCCATCTCTTGTGCGATGAAGCCGAGCTTCTTTCCCACGCCATGACCACATTCCGCCATAGTTTCACGGAAGTACTTCAGGTGGTTAGTTAAGCGTTGTTTCTCCTCGCTAATATCAAGTTTTTCGATGTAGTAGATGAGCTCTTGCTCTAGACGATTCTTATCGTAATCAACCTCAGGGATCTGTTTTAAACCATCGATAATCTTATCTTTAATCTTTGGAACACGGCTCTTCTCGAAAGGTTCTATGCTCTTTAAGAGTGCAGAGATATTATCGATTTTCTCTGTAAACTTCTTTTGTAACGCTGCTCCCTCTTGTGTTCTAAATTCGATGAGTTTGTCAATAGCCTTGTTAATTGCCTGCTTCGCAGCCTCCCATTCATCTTCATCGAGTTCTTCAACATCGGTCTTTGCGGTCACATCAGGCATTCGGAGGAGCGTAGAGAACCAGTCGTTTGGCTCTGGAATACCCGTTTTCTCTGCAATAGTCTTTATCTGTTTGTAATAGTTTTCAACGAGAGCTGCATTGATAGGAGTAGCATCTACGATTGCTTCCTTCTCAACCCAGAGAGAGAAATCAACCTTACCTCGCTCTAACTTCTGCGCAAGTAAGCGACGAATCTCCATCTCTTTCTCTCGGTAGAGTGGGGCGATACGAGCAGAGAGATCAAGTGACTTGCTATTAAGCGACTTAACTTCTACGTTGATTTTCTTTTCCTTGTAGGTTACTACTGACTTACCGTAACCTGTCATAGATAGTATCATTACTTTTCAAGTTAAATTTTTGCAAATGTACAAATAATGCGGGAAAAAAGAGTATATTTGCATGTTTTTAGAACATAATTAGCTTTTATGTCTTGTATATTAAGCATTGATACGAGCACAAATGTGTGCTCTGTTGCAGTAAGTCAGGATGGGATTTGTATCTTTGATAAGGTAGATAATAGTGGTTCTAACCATGCTGAGAAGTTAGGAACATTCGTTGATGAGGCCTTGGCATTCGTTGATAGCCACGAGTTAACGCTCGATGCGGTGGCTGTTAGCTGTGGTCCAGGTTCATATACGGGCTTACGTATAGGTGTGTCTATGGCAAAGGGCATTTGTTATGGACGTAATATAAAGTTGTTGGCTGTGCCTACTTTGGAATTATTAGCCGTTCCTGTTCTATTACATCATGAGTCAATAGAGGAGGACGCATTGCTTGTTCCGATGATTGATGCACGACGAATGGAAGTTTATTCTGCCGTGTATGACCGTAGCTTAAAGGCTGTTCGTGCTATTCAAGCAGACGTGGTTGATGGTGATACATACAAAGAGTTCCTTGATAAAGGACCTGTTTATTTCTTCGGCGATGGTGCCGAGAAGTGCATGGAAGTTATCCATCACCCTAATACCCATTTGATTAAGAATATCGAACCAGTGGCTAAGAACATGTTCCCGTTAGCAGAGAAAAGAATGGCAGAAGGTAAGTTTGAAGATGTAGCTTACTTCGTTCCATTCTATTTGAAAGACTTTGTTGCTAAACAGGCAAAGCCTCTGTTGTAATTAATAGATTATGATTGTTGATGAGGAAGGGCTTTATGTTCCATCCTCAGAGTTCAAAAGTTCAAACCTCAAAGATGAATATTGAAGGATTAGATTATAATACCCAACGAGAGAAACTCGTGCTTCCGCAATACGGACGAGAGATTCAAGATATGGTTGATTATGCGGTTAGTTTGCCTACAAAGGAGGAACGACAGCATTGTGCGGAGACCATAATTTCTATCATGGATAGGATGAATCCACAGAGTCGGGGAAATGTTGATCACATGGATAAGCTGTGGGATCACTTGGCATTGATGTCTAACTTTAAGTTAGATATTGATTATCCTTGTGACGTATCACAGGCTTTGAAGATAGCAACGAAGCCCGAACCGATGTCTTACTCAACGTCAAAGATTCCTGTTCGGCATTATGGTAAGTTACTTTTCGAGGCTTTTGACAAGTTGAAGATAATGGAGTCTGGAGCAGAGCGAGATGCTTTCGTTCGTTCAATTGCCAATCAGATGAAACGGAGTCTGGTACAGTGGGGACATGGGTCAAGCGATGACGAGAAGGTGGCATCAGACCTTGCTCGCTTTACAGATGGCAAGATTCAGCTTGATCTTGACACTTTTAAGTTTGATAAGATAAATGAGAGAGAGCTTGTTCAGCCTCGTAATAAAAAGAAGAGATAAGCATGGAGTCCTTTATTATAGAAGGTGGACATCGACTGAGTGGAACGATTACGCCACAGGGAGCAAAGAATGAAGCACTGGAGGTAATATGTGCGACTTTGTTGACCACAGAGCCTGTTATCATCCATAATGTGCCTGACATCCTTGATGTCAACAATCTAATTCTACTCTTACAGGACATCGGTGTAAAGGTTAAGAAGCTCGCTCCCAATGAGTACTCATTCCAGGCTGATGAGGTAAACTTAGACTATTTGGAGAGTGTAGACTTCGTTAAGAAGTGTTCGTCATTGCGTGGTAGTGTGTTAATGATTGGTCCTTTGTTGGGTCGCTTTGGTAAAGCAACGATTGCAAAACCAGGTGGTGACAAGATTGGAAGACGCCGTTTAGATACTCACTTCCTTGGCTTTAAGAATCTGGGTGCGCGTTTTGTTCGATTGGAAGATCGTGATGTATATGAGATCCGGGCCGATAAGTTAGTTGGACAATACATGCTTTTGGATGAGGCTTCCATAACTGGTACAGCTAATATCATTATGGCGGCTGTCATGGCAGAAGGTACTACAACGATTTACAATGCAGCTTGTGAGCCTTACATCCAACAGCTTTGTAAGATGTTGAATGCTATGGGTGCGAAGATTACGGGCATAGGAAGTAACCTGCTAACAATCGAAGGTGTGCAGAAGTTGTCAGCAACCGAACACCATATACTACCCGATATGATTGAGGTCGGCTCATTTATCGGTATGGCTGCAATGATCGGTGATGGCGTTCGTATAAAAGATGTTTCTATCCAGAACCTCGGTTTGATTCTCGATACATTCCATCGATTGGGTGTACAAATCATAGTGGATGGTGACGATCTTATCATCCCACGTCAAGACCACTATGTGATAGATTCTTTCATTGACGGAACGATTATGACCATCAGTGATGCACCATGGCCAGGCTTAACACCAGACCTTATCTCTGTGTTACTCGTTGTAGCAACGCAGGCACAAGGCAGTGTTCTCTTCCATCAGAAGATGTTTGAAAGTAGATTATTCTTCGTGGATAAGCTCATTGATATGGGTGCGCAGATTATTCTTTGCGACCCTCATCGTGCTGTGGTAGTCGGTCATGACCATGCTAAGATATTACGTGCTGGGCGCATGTCAAGTCCTGATATTCGTGCAGGTATTGCTTTGTTGATAGCTGCTCTGTCAGCACAAGGAACAAGCCGAATCGATAATATTGCTCAAATCGATCGTGGTTATGAGAATATAGAAGAGCGACTAAATGCGCTGGGAGCAAAGATTCGCAGAGCAGAAATTTGTTAGCTTCGTCGTATCTGAAGCTACCCTTTGAGGAAAATAGGTGTTAGCTTTAAACAAAAAGGGTCTACCCTTTTTCTCAAAAAGGTCTACCTTTTCGGGCAAAAAGGTCTACCCTTTTTCATAAAAAGGTCAACCCTTTTATAGAACACGCCATTTAGTATTGAAGTAAGCTATAGTTTTATCAGCGTTGCTGGTATATGATAAAGAGATGATAAAGAAGGAAGAAGTCTATAAGATAGGGCGCATAGGGAAACCTCATGGTGTACACGGAGAGTTGCAACTGCAGTTCTCCGATGACGTTTTTGATGCTGTTGATGCCGATTACCTAGTATTGGATATTGATGGAATACTTGTTCCCTTCTTTATGGAAGAGTATCGTTTCCGTTCGGATGAGATAGCGCTTATGAAATTCTGTGATATTGATACGGAGGCACAAGCACGTGAGCTTACGGGTTGTGAAGTGTTCTTTCCACGCAAGTTGGCGGCAGAGCGAACCGAAAATGTGTCTTGGGCGCAGATTGTGGGCTACTCATTAATAGACGAGCAAACAAAGAGAACCATCGGAAAGATTACTGCCGTTGATGAGACAACAGTAAATACGCTCTTCGAAGTGGTTACGTCTGAGGGGAATGATGTTCTAATACCTGCGAGCAACGACTTAATCGTTAAGGCTGATACCATAGGTCAGACGATAACCATGCGCATTCCAGCTGGGTTGCTCGACCTATAACTCATCGTATAAAGAAAATACAAATGAAACAACAAATCTGTATATTAGGTTCCACTGGTAGCATAGGTACACAGGCACTTGATGTCATTAGTCAGCATCCCGATCTCTATGAGGCTTATGCGCTAACAGCTAATAAGCGTTGGAAAGAACTGGCTGACCAAGCCCGCAGGTTCCATCCATCTGCTGTGGTTATTGCCGATGAGAACTATTACGAATCGCTGTCTTCTGCACTATCCGATATGCCAGATATAAAGGTATATGCTGGTGCGAAAGCATTGGAAGAAATCGTCGAGTCGCCATCTATTGATATGGTACTTACAGCGATGGTAGGCTATTCGGGACTAGCTCCAACTATACATGCTATCAAGGCAAAGAAGAAGATTTGCCTGGCTAATAAGGAGACATTAGTAGTGGCGGGAGAGCTTATTTTGCAGCTCGCACAGCAATATCACACACCGATCTTACCAGTCGACAGCGAACATAGTGCTATCTTCCAAAGTCTGGTAGGGGAAGATGATAACGAGATAGAGAAGATACTTCTCACCTGTTCAGGAGGTCCTTTCCGCACCTTCACGCACGAACAGTTGAAGTCTGTCACAGCTGCTGACGCACTTAAACATCCCACGTGGGAGATGGGAGCAAAGATCACCATCGACTCCGCCTCATTGATGAATAAGGGGTTTGAAGTGATAGAAGCTAAGTGGCTCTTTGGCGTTCCTGCAGATAAAATCCAGGTATTGATACATCCGCAATCGATAGTCCATAGTGCTGTACAATTCGTTGATGGCGGTGTGAAGGCACAATTAGGAGTGCCCGACATGCGCCTTCCTATACAATATGCTTTCTCATTCCCTAAGCGATTGCCACTCAATGGCGACCGTTTGAATCTCTTCTCTCATCCCTTAGAGTTCTTCGAGCCCGATGTTGAGAAGTTCAAGTGTTTAGCGATGGCGTATGAGGCTATTAATAAAGGTGGCAATATGCCGTGTATCGTTAATGCTGCCAATGAGATAGTCAATGTAGGGTTCCGTCAAGGTGCGTGCTCATTCCTTGCTATGGGCGACATCATCGAACAGACGATGCAGCGTGTAGCCTTTGATAAGAATCCTGATTACGATATCTATGTGCAAACAGACGCTGAGGCGCGTCGTGTGGCACAATCAATTATGAACAATAAATAATGGTTATATAACAATGGAAACATTTCTAATCAGATTGCTTCAGTTCGTTCTGGCAATCTCTTTACTTGTCTTGCTACACGAAGGCGGACACATGTTCTTTGCGAAACTCTTTGGAGTTCGTGTGGAGAAGTTCTTTGTATTCTTCGATGTGAACATCGGTAAGTGGTCAGGTAAACTCTTCAGTTGGAAGCCGAAGAAGGACGATACCGAATATGGAATGGGCTGGTTGCCCCTGGGAGGATACTGTAAGATATCGGGAATGATAGATGAGAGCCTTGATAGGGAACAGATGAAGAAGGACCCACAACCATGGGAGTTCCGTACTAAACCAGCATGGCAACGACTCCTAATAATGATTGGGGGCGTGTTAGTCAACTTCGTCCTCGCATTATTCATCTATTCGATGATTATGTTCACATGGGGAGACAGCTACTTCAAAGTATCTGATATGACCATGGGAATGCGTTTCAATGCTGATGCCAAGGCTTTGGGATTCAAAGACCATGACGTTATGTTGGGTACAGACCAAGGTTCTTTCCGTGAGTTCGCTAATGTCAATGGCGATTTCTTCCGCCAGATTGCACAGGCAAAGCGTGTTGATGTGCTGCGTAATGGTAAGAAACAGAGCATTAAGCTACCAGGTGATATGGATATGTTATCCATGATTAAGACCCGTCCTTACTTCGTTGAGCCATTTATCCCAGCACAGGTTGACAGCGTTATGAGCGGTTCTCCAGCCGCTAAAGCGGGTATGAAGGCAGGCGATGTTATCAAGTCTATCAATGGGAAAGCTGTTGAGACGTGGTCAGACATGAACTATCAGACAGGCGTCTTAGATGATGTTATGGCAGTGAAGAACACCCATAAGGATTCACTTGCAGCTCGTTCCGTTGTCTTAACGGTGCAGCATAAGGGCGCAACAAAGCTCGATACCATGCGAATGGTTATGACTCCCGACTTGAAACTGGGCGTTTACCAGTCGAGCTTAGCCTCTTTCTATAAGCCAGTGCAGGTTCATTATAGTTTCCTTGAGAGCTTCCCCGCTGGTGCAAAGCATGGTTGGAACGTTCTACGAGGCTATGTCGGCAACTTCCGTTACCTTGCTTCAGCAGATGGAGCAAAGAGTATTGGCGGCTTCGGCTCGATTGGTAGCCTCTTCCCTCCTTATTGGGACTGGTATATGTTCTGGTCGATGACAGCCTTCTTGAGCATTATTCTAGCCTTTATGAACATCCTTCCTATCCCTGCGTTAGACGGTGGTCACGTAGTATTCTTGCTTTATGAGATGATTACACGTCGCAAGCCATCAGAGAAGTTTATGGTTTGGGCAGAGTATGCTGGTATAACGATACTCATTATATTAATGGTGTTTGCCAACCTTAATGACATCCTTCGCTGGCTGCATGTGATGTAATAAAAAGCCTCACCCCCGCCCCCTCTCCGAATGGAGAGGGGCGTGAATAGTGCTGTTTGAATAAGAAGGATGTCTTTGGTCAATGTGTTGCGAGGTATAGACTCGTAAGCTGGAACAGCAAGACTAAAGAGAAGGACGAGCCTAAAAGTAGGGACAGACGTCCTTGTCTGTCCACCTTTCAAGCCCTTTGTGACACTCCTCTCTTTTCTCGAGGAGACTGGTTGGGGCTTTCGGTTGCTTGCGTTCTGGCGGACTGCCGAGGGCATCTGCCCCTACTTTGTGGCATTATCATTAATTAAAGGAACGCTCTTCTCATGTCAAGAAGGGCGTTCCTTTGATGCGAGAAAGGCATCTCTTCGATGTGAAGAGATGCCCTCTTTGTTAGCAGATGGTACCGTTCACTCCCCTCTCCATTCGGAGAGGGGGCGGGGGAGAGGCAGTAGAGAGGGTGGGGGTGAGGCACCTTACAACTTACTCTCAACCCACTTACGTGCATTGACGAAAGCTTCAATCCATGGCGTTATCTCGTCTTTTCGACGCTCACGAGGATAGTAAGCCTGCTGCCAAGGGAATATAGATCGCTCCAAGTGAGGCATCATTGCGAGGTGACGACCATCCTGTGAGCAGATTCCTGCGACGTTATAATCGGAGCCATTAGGGTTGCCTGGATACTCTGCATAGTTGTATTTCGCAACAATGTTGTACTTGTCTTCTGCCTCTGGGAGATAGAAGCGTCCCTCTCCGTGTGCTACCCATATACCGAGTTTGTCACCACTTAATGAACCAAACATCACACTATTGTTCTGTGGGATGGCTACATTGAGAAAGGTGCTCTCGAACTTCTTACTTGTATTATGGCATAGATGTGCACGATGCTTATGCTCTGGATTGATGAGGTTCAGTTCCACCATCAACTGACAACCATTGCAGATACCGAGTGAAAGGGTATCCTCACGTGCATAGAAGCGGTCGAGTGCTTGCTTAGCCTTTGGGTTATAGAGGAATGCACCAGCCCATCCCTTAGCAGAACCGAGCACGTCAGAGTTGGAGAAACCGCCGCAGAAGACAATCATATTCACCTCTTCCAACGTTTCACGACCGCTGATGAGGTCGGTCATAGTGACATCTTTCACCTCGAAACCAGCTAAGTAAAGTGCATAAGCCATCTCTCTTTCACCGTTAGTACCCTTCTCACGGATGATAGCAGCCTTTGGCGTTGCATGGTTCGTGGCAGGTTCTGATGACTTCCATCGGTCTGCATCCAATCCATATTGCTTGAGCGTTCCAGTGAAGTCAGCGTTGAATTTCATTTCTATAGGCTGCTTCTTATAGTTCGTGTAACGCTTCTTCGCCATACCATTCATGCTCTGCTTACGATCGAGCAAGTAAGAGGTCTTATACCATGTGTCACGTAGAGCATCAATATCGAGTTCTACCTTCCATTCGCCATCAGCTATATTAAGTACACGTTGATTGATTTGTGGAGCACCGATACATGCGAATCCAATGCAATTCTCCTGTAAGAATGCTTGTACATCGTCCTTATGCTCATCCGCAACCTGTATTACTACACCTGGATTCTCAGCGAACAACTTCTTGATAACATCGTCACCCTTAATGTCGTGGAGGTTGATATTCAATCCACCTTCAGCATTAGCAAAGGTCATCTCAAGCAATGTTGTAATCAAACCACCGGCCGAGATATCGTGTCCTGCGAGTATCCATCCACGACGGATAAGCTCTTGAATGGCATCGAAACAGTCGCAGAAGTATTGTGGCTCTTTGATAGTTGGAACGTCACTACCTATCTTTCCGAGACTTTGGGTGAATGCGGAACCTCCTAAACGTTGCTCATCAAAACTGAAATCGATATGATAGAGGCGTGTATTTTTGTCGTTTACAAGTACTGGAGAAACTACCTGACGAACATCACTTACCTCACCACCGCTCGTCACGATGACCGTTCCTGGAGAGATAATCTTGTCTCCATTAGGATATTGCTGGGTCAGAGAGAGTGAGTCCTTACCTGTTGGAACGTTCACACCGATAGCGCAGCAGAAGTCGGATAGAGCCTTAACTGCGCTGTAAAGGCGTGCATCTTCACCCTTCTGTGAGCGACAAGGCCACATCCAGTTAGCCGATAAGCTGAGGCTGTCCATGCCGTCAGCCAATGGTGCCCAAACTATGTTCGTCAATGATTCAGCAACGGATAGTACGGAGCCTGCCTCTGGTGATGCAAGACCTGCCTGAGGCGCATGGCCGAGTGCTGTGGCTATACCCTTATGCCCCCGATAGTCCAATGCTACGACACCACAATCCGATAGTGGGAGTTGTATCTCACCCTGGCATTGCTGTCTTGCAACCTTACCCGTGACAGAGCGGTCAACCTTATTCGTCAACCAGTCCTTACATGCAACGGCTTCCAGTTGGAGCACACGTTGGATGTACTCTTCCACCTTATTTATATTATAAGAGGCGTCTTCATATTTGCGAACGACAGTCTCATCCTTCATAATTGTCTTAGGAGAATGACCGAACATCTGTGCTACGTCGAGGTCGAAAGGTTTAACACCATCACCCTGAACGAACGAGAAGTGAGCATCGCCAGTGGTCTCACCAACAACGTACATAGGTGCACGCTCACGCTCTGCAATCTTCTTTACGTGGTCGAGATGCTTCTCATCAATAAGTAAGCCCATGCGCTCTTGTGACTCATTGGCTATAATCTCTTTCGCACTAAGTGTCTTGTCTCCGATAGGAAGTTGGGTCATATCTATCTTGCCACCACAATCTTCAACTAACTCACTCAAGCAGTTTAAGTGACCTGCAGAACCATGGTCATGGATGGAAACAACTGGGTTGTTATCTTCTTCTACCAATGCACGTACAAGGTTATAAGCACGTTTCTGCATTTCAGGGTTAGCACGCTGTATGGCATTCAACTCAATACCATTTGAATAACGACCCGTATCAACAGATGAAACGGAACCGCCACCTAAACCGATACGATAGTTATCGCCACCTACAACAACAACCTTATTCCCTGCCTGTGGCTCGCCCTTTAGGCAGTCACGTTTGGTACCATAACCTACACCACCAGCCAACATAATGACCTTATCATAAGCATATTTCTCGCCATTCTCTTGGTGCTCAAAGGTGAGGAGCGAACCCGTAATCAATGGTTGACCGAACTTATTACCGAAGTCGCTTGCACCATTTGATGCCTTGATAAGGATTTGTTCTGGTGTCTGATAGAGCCATTGACGAACGGGCAATATGTCTTCCCAATCTCTAAGAGCTGGCGTAGAATTATCGTCCTCTTTAAGTCGTGGGTAGGCAGTCATATATACTGCAGTACCTGCGATAGGCCATGAACCAACACCGCCACCCATACGGTCGCGTATCTCACCACCTGTTCCTGTTGCGGCACCATTGAATGGTTCAACCGTAGTAGGGAAGTTATGCGTCTCTGCCTTGAGTGATATTACACTCTCAATAGGCTTTATGCGGAAGTAATCGGATACACTTTGATTGGCTGGAGCAAACTGTTCTATCTCTGGTCCTTGTGCAAAGGCGACATTGTCCTTATAGGCTGACAGAATCTTTCCTGGGTTCTCTTTCGTTGTCTTCTTGATGAGGCTAAAGAGACTACTCTCCATTACTTTGCCATCAATGATAAACTCTCCGCCAAAGATCTTATGCCTACAATGCTCGGAGTTAATCTGTGCGAAACCAAATATCTCAGAGTCTGTCAGAGGACGACCATTTTGCTTTTCAATCTTATGAAGGTATTCCATCTCTTCGGGTGAGAGTGCAAGACCTTCTTCTTCATTGAACTTCTCTAAGTCGTCCACATGCTTGATGGGCTCTGGCTCATGGTTAACAGTGAAGATGGATTGGTCTAATCCATCATACATACGTTGTAACATTGGGTCATAATCTGCCTCTTTGCTCTTCACAGGGAAGTACTCTTCTATACGCAAAATGCCGTCAAGACTCATGTTTTGAGTAATCTCGACGGCATTCGTACTCCAAGGAGTAATCATCTCACGGCGTGGCCCTACATAGTAACCTTGCAATGATTCTTCATTCTGCAAGTAGGTGGCATCGCCGTAAAGCCAGCAAAGTTCGTTGATTTCTGCGTTAGACAAAGCATGATCTACTTCTGTAGCAATCACGCTCTTGGACTGAGTTCTGAAGAAAAGAATCATAGTCTTTATATAAAAATTGGTGTAACTTCTGTTTGCAAAGATACTATTTTCTTTGGATATATGACTTGTCTACAAGTGTTTTTTGCGGTACAAGATATTTGCTTTGAGATAGATTTTTATTATAAGGTGGTATCAACTCATTTTGTTTTGCTATTGACCTAACATTGATAATAAGGTATGATATGTACTTGGAAGGTGGAGATGGTGTGTTATCATGCTATCTAAAGAGAATAAAAAGGAACTTGTTAGTGGTTTGTTGCCATTTATATTTAAATTGTTACCATTAATATTGTTTATATCGAAATATAGTAGTAAATTTGCAACGTGATGTATTTAATCAGCAAAATTTTGGCGTTCGTACCATTACGAGGCGTAATGATAAAACGCTAAAGGAAGAATTTCTCGTATTGTATCATAATAATCGGTATTGCAGTATATTGATATTGGTGATATTAAAGAAATTGTTTTTATTGATAACAGGAACCACTGCATTTTAAGTAATAAATATAATCCCTATAAAAAGAATGAAACGTATTTTTGTTTTAGGCATTATGCTCATGACAATGATCATGGCGTATGCAGGTCCAACAACTGAGATGAAAGGCGACACGCTTGTCATCACTGTAAAAGCTAATGGAGACTTGGCTGTAAGTAATTTCTCAGATGCACAGAAGAATTCTACTAAGGTTAAGATTATCACAGCTAATGGTGTGAAGATATCGAAGAACGATTGGGATAGTTTCTTCGGTACTGATTATACGACACCGACTTTCTCTAAGATTACAGACTTGAATTTGGCTTTGGCAGAGTTTGAGAATGATGATGTGCTTAAGACTCTGGGTTTTAATTCTCCTAAGCTGAATGATGAGAGGCAGCTTGGTGAACTTGTTCTTCCAGAGAGTATTCATGAAACCAAGTTCTTATTTGGCGATAATCAAAGCAAGTGGACAAGTGTAGTTTTCCCAAATGCTACTAAAGAGGTAAATAAGGGAACAACGGTGATTGCCGCAGGAGTCTTTACTGGTGAAGAATGGATTCAGAAGCTAACTATTGGTACGAGTGTCAAGTCTATTGGTGTATACGCTTTCAATAATTGTAAGAATCTCAAAACAGTGGATTTCCTGTATGGTATACAGCGGATTGATAAGCAGGCGTTTTGGGGCTGTACTGGACTGACTCAGGTTATTCTGCCCGAGAGTCTTGAGGAGATTGGAGAGGGGGCTTTTGAGAGTTGTAAGAACATCACAACGCTTCGCCTGCCGAACTCATTGAAGACCATTAGGAAAGAAGCTTTTGAAGGAACAGGAATTAAGACTGTTGTTATCCCTGAAAGTGTAGAACTGATCGAGAGTCAGGCATTCGGTGGAGATAGTTCTCCTCTGACAGATGTGTATGTACTTGGAAGTAATACGAAAGCAGCTTTACAGGCTTTCCAGCCAACGGGTTACACTTATGGTTATTCTTATAATGGTGCAGGCAAGGGCGAACGTGTGCAACTCAAAGATTTTACAACGAATACAGGTCGTTATACGATATTGCATTACCCAGAGGGTGCGTATAAGAAGTATGTCAACAAATACACTCAGGTGATAGGTACAGATGAGTATGTAAAATCTGGTTATCCTGAATATTATAATCGTTGGGTGGTTGATGCTGAAAATAATAAATATCCTGTACAAGACTATGGACTATTCACCAATCCCAGTGGTGACTTCGCTGGTTGGAATGAATTCATGCTCACTGGTAAACTGAAAAATATAGAAAAGGACGAACGACTTGTTGAAGGTAAGTGGTATTCTGTCTGCTTCCCGTTCAATTTAACAGAAGAGCAGATTAAAAATGCTTTTGGTGATGCAACAGAAGTATGCGAGTTCAGCGGTGTGAAGAGTGAGAAAGATCCACTTGCTGCTGGTAAGAAATATATCACCTTACAATTCAAGACACCAGTAAAGGATATGAAGGCACACCATCCTTACATGATTCATCCAGGTTTACATCATGCCAAGAATAACGTCATAGTTGGTGTGACTAAAGATGAAGATACTGACAATGATAACTATGCCAAGAAACTGAAAGAACAGAGTGTAAGCCATGTTTGTGATGGCGTAACATATACTTTCATTGGTAACCATACGGCAGGAGTACATGTTCCGAAGTATAGCTACTATTATTATTCCGGTAATGATGTAAGGTGGGAGAATGCCTTTTATAAAACGTATTACGCTGGTGTTGTCTTTACTCCGCAAACGGCTATCGTTAAGCTCGAGAAAGACAATGGTGCATCAGCTAGCACTGCTAAGCAAATTTATTATGAGTATGGTTTCCTTAATTTGGATGATTCGAGTACAACGGGAATCAATATACTCCCAGCAACTGATACATCAGTATCATCCCCTGTTAGTAATAACAACGTTTATAGTGTCTATGGACAGATTGTTCGCCGTGGTACGACAAGTCTCGAAGGATTGCCTGCTGGATTGTACATTATGAACGGAAAGAAGTATGTTATCAGATAATTAACTATATAAAAACGAAAACAATGAAAGCAATATATATTCGTCCGACAATTGAGCAAGTTACAGTAAATGTAGAGTCATTTCTTGCAGGAACAGGAACAGAAAAGGGTAAGTATGACATCGGTTCTGATTCTTCTCAATGGCCTAAAACCGGTGGTATCCAGGATGACCATGGGGACGGTCCAGGTGTAAGTGGAGCGAAGAAGAATTTTTTTGAGAGTTCTTGGGAGGATTAAATTTGTATGATATTATAATAGAGGTGTGTCAGAAGTTTATTTTGACACACCTTTCTCTATATGGAAGAAAATAACTTCATGTGTTTTCTTTTGATCTGCTATTTCAAGTTAAAAATATCTAAACAGACTATACTTCTGCTTGCTTTGTTCGCTTTTATAATATATCTTTGTGGCAGATATCAAAAAACGAAAATGGTTATATGAATATGAAAAAGAATCTTTTAATTATAGTTTTAGCTGTTGGGACATTAACTTTCAGTAGCTGTGCCAGTAAGAAAGATTTGGAGAATTGCCGTGCGGAGAATAATCAGTTGACAGCAGATTATCAGAATGCGAAGGAGACAATAGCTGCTAATAACGCTCGCATTAAGAGCTTGGAGGATCAGTTGGCACAGGCTAGAGAGAGTGCAGCTGCATTACAGGGTAGTCTTGATAATAGTTTGAGAAATGCCAACTCAAACAATATTAACATCTCTAAGCTTGTTGACCAGATTAACGAGAGTAATCAGTATATTCGCCATTTGGTTGAGGTGAAGTCGAAGAGTGACTCATTGAACATGGTGCTGACAAACAATCTTACTCGTTCTTTGAGTCGTGAGGAGTTGAAGGAGGTTGATGTACAGGTTCTGAAGGGTGTTGTTTATATCTCTTTGGCTGATAACATGCTTTATAAGAGTGGTTCTTATGAGGTGAATGATCGTGCTGAGCAGACATTGAGCAAGATTGCTAAGATTATCACTGATTATAAGGATTATGATGTGCTGATTGAGGGTAACACTGATAATGTGCCTATCAACACTACTACAGACAAGATGAAGAATATCCGTAATAACTGGGATCTCTCTTGTCTCCGTGCAGCTTCTGTTGCACAGTATCTGCAGGATCGCTTCGGTGTAAATCCTAAGCGTTTGACTGCTGGTGGTCGTGGTGAGTATAACCCACTCGCAACTAACGATACTGAGTTGGGTAAGCAGCGTAACCGTCGTACACAGATTATCATTACTCCTAAGCTTGATCAGTTTATGGATCTCATTGGTGAGGCTCCAGAGGCTAAGGCTACAAAGTAGTCTGATTATGAATAATGGCGTTCTGTTCTTGATTCTCCAGCGATGTCCACGGAGGTATATGTGGATTTTGGCTATATTTTCCGTATATATGATTTATTTCTGTGGAAAGTGTTTCGGAGAAGCATTGTGGTATTTACTGCATTGATAGAATAGAAAACGTTGATAAATATAAATCTGCATCTTGTCTATACCATATTGACAAGATGCAGATTTTTCTTTATATATAATATAAGGTTTGTATATGGATGTTACTTTTATGATTTTAGCTACATTGGTAGCTGTCGAACACATATATATAATGTGTCTTGAAACGATATTTACTAAATCGGGAACTACTGCGCGTGCATTCAATATGGAAGTGGAGGAATTAAGTCGCCCAACTGTATCTACATTATTTAAAAGTCAAGGTGTCTATAATCTTTTATTGGCAGTGTTGATTTTAATAGCAGTTTGGGTTACGAATGATTTGTTTTGGACACGTTGTTTTTTGACATATGTAGCATTGGTGGCTATTTATGGCGGTATTACAAGTAGTCCAACTATTATTTTAAAGCAGGGTGCGCCAGCTTTGGTGGCATTAATATATAGTTTTGTTCTATTGTAGGTATTTGTTGTTTTGGCTAAATTTGAAATTTCCTTTGTTTTCGATTTTGTGTTTAAGGGGCTATTTCTTGTTTTATGGCTTTGTAGTGCTATTTTTGTTTTTATGGCTTCCTGGGTTGTGGTAGGGGTGTGTTTGATGCTGTTTTGGTTGATTTGTATCAAGGTTTTGGCTGATTTTTAAGTTTTTTGAAAAATAATCTTCAAAACATTTGGAGGTTACATGGAAAGTCTATACCTTTGCATTCGCTTTACAAAACAAGCCACTCGGCAAGTTACTTAAAGCACTTAAAGAAAGAGTTCTTTGAAAAGATTTACATAAACAGAGAAGTAGTACAAGAAGCGT
>ERZ772955.1045-NODE-1045-length-18790-cov-5.732639_pt1 | contig 18790 bp, 9 predicted proteins | sample MGYA00511133_ERZ772955 | MGnify/ENA primary metagenome ERZ772955 (study PRJEB29015, sample SAMEA2737914) | human oral metagenome | biome: human oral; feature: human-associated habitat; material: dental | place: China | collected 2149 ... | reverse complement strand
CAAAACTATGGAACAATTGATGTTGGTCCGAGTGATGTGACAGCTGGAAAATACGGAATTGGAATGGCGACAGGAAGTACAGCTGCATCAATGGGAACAATAGAAAACCATGGAACAATTAATGTCACAAAAAACAGCAGTGTCGGAATGTATGCATCAGGTTCTGGTTCAAAAGCAATAAATAGAGGTACTATTAACCTGGAAGGCAATGATACAGTTGGAATGTATATTGACGATCATGCTACTGGAGAAAATTATGGAACAATTCAGACAACGCCAGCTGCAAGTGGAACTGGAATAAAAGGTGTAGTTACAAAAAATGGAGGAATCATTAAAAATTATGGAACAATACATATTGCTGGAGGTGTGGGAGTATATAACGAAGCAGCTAGCGAGTACCAAGTTCAAGGAACTAATACTTCAGCAACTGCATCTTCTGTAGGAACAGGAGTTAATAGAACAGTAGCAGAAAAATCAATAACAAAAGTTCCAGCGCATCCAAGTCCAGTATCAATACCGATTCCTGCCGTACAAAACGAAACATCAAGAGTTGACACAGATATAGCTTTGCCGCAAGCACCAAAAATGCCTATTTCTGATTTTACAGGAGTTACAACATTAAATATGCCGGTGGAACAAGCAGGTCATAATTTTGATAATAGTAGCAATAACAATAATAATAGCAGCAGCAATAACACCAATAATACAATTTCAATAAGAGAAATGTCAACTATAGGAATGTATGTGGATACTTCAGGAATAAATCATACAAATCCTATCCAAGGTTTGAACAATTTACCAGGACTTACAGATGTAAATTTAATAATGGGAACAGAAGTTACCAATACTTTGAATGCAAAAGCAGTTCAAATAGGAGATGACATTCTGCAGCCGTATAATGATGCTTTGGGAAGTGCAGGGGCTAAGGTAAATGTAGATTCAGCAAGTTTGACTTGGAAAGCGCACCTAGTGGAATCTGGAAATACGGCAGCACCAATAAAAACAGTATATATGGAAAAAATTCCTTATACTGATTTTGCAAATAAAAATGATACGGATGCTGAACATTTCTTAGATGGGCTTGAACAGAGATATGGAGTTGAAGATGTAAATTCGAGAGAAAAGCAAGTCTTTAATAAGTTGAACGATTTGAGGAATGATGAAGATCTTATATTCACGCAAGCTATAAGTGAAATGCTAGGTTATGAATATTCAAATACTCAGCAGCGAATTAATGAAACTGGAAATGAATTGGACAAGGAAATTGGAAATTTACGGAAAGAATGGAGAAATACGCTTAAACAAAATAACAAGATTAAAGTGTTTGGAGCGAAGGATGAGTATAACACAGATACAGCTGGAGTTGTAGACTATGACAGCAACGCTTATGGAGTAGCTTATATGCACGAAGATGAAACAATTGAAAAGGGGAATTCCCAAGGTTGGTATGCTGGAGCTGTTACAAATAGATTTAAATTCAAAGATTTAGGAAAATCGACTGAACAGCAATCTATGATTAAAGCTGGAGCATTTAAGACAATGTCACCAAAAAATGATTACAACAGTTCATTAGAGTGGACAGTTGCAGGAGATGTATTCGGGGGAATAAATAATATGCATCGTAAATTCTGGGTTGTAGACGATGTGTTTGAGTCTGAAGCTAATTATTACACTTATGGAGCAGCTGTAAAAAATGAATTAGGCTATGATATAAGATTATCTGAAAGAGCTCACTTGCGGCCATATGGAATACTGAAAATAGAATATGGAAGATTTACGAATATAAAGGAAAATAATGGTCAAATGAAGTTAGAAGTCAAGGGGAACGACTACTTTTCAGTTAAGCCTGAAGTTGGGGCAGAGTTTAAATATATTCAGCCACTTACTGCGGGAACACAACTTTCAGCAGGACTTTCGGCGGCGTATGAAAATGAGCTTGGAAAACTTAATAGACTTAATCAAGCTAGAGTTCGTTATACTACGGCAGATTGGTATAATTTAAAAAATGAAAAAGAAGATAGAAAGGGAAATATAAAATTTGGCTTAAATGTCGGAATTAATAGTTCAAGATTTGGAGTGACGGCGAACTTAGGATATGATACTAAAGGTAAAAATATTAGAGAAGGGCTTGGATTTAAATTGAATTATTAATCTTTGCCACTAAAATTTGAGACAATTATTTATCAAAAAATTTCGGTCCTCTGTTTATTATAGATAAATAATTAAAAAATAGAATAAAAAATTTTTTGTAAAAAAGTTTATTCTAAAAGAAAACAAAAAAGCTTTACTTTTTTTAAAAAATTTTATACAATTAAATAAGATTTGTTATGAAATTGTAATGTTTTTAAAAAAGAAAGTATTTATATTTTTTTTGAAATTTTGCAAAAATAATGAAATTAAATTAAGAAAAGATTAGAATAATTTTTTGAGAAGGGAAGGAAAATGACGAACAATTTAAAAAAATTAAAACAAGAATTAAAATCTTTTGCCAAAAGAGTAAAAGACTTTAAGTACACAGATGCGGCGCTTATTTCGTTTTTATTGACGGGAGCGATAGGGATAGGAGGAATTTCAATCAATCTTTTTTCGGCTGAAGATGAGATTAAAGTACAGACAAAAGCGATAAATACATCAATTGTTCAGCTAAAGCAGGACTTTAGAAAAGCGAGAGCAGAAAATAACAAGCTTCTCCGTAACACAAATTTAGAGCTGATTCAGTTGATGGAGCAAGGGGATCACGTGGTTAAGTCACCTTGGAGCAGCTGGCAATATGGAATAAATGGATTTTATAACAATTGGCAAGGGCACTACAAAGGACGTGGAGACAAAGTTGCCGATGTGAAGTATGAAAGAGATAAAACGATGGGGAAGTATAAATACAACACAACTCCAGATGCACACTCTCTTTATGGAAATACAACAGATCTCGGATTAAAACAGGAACCCGTTGCGATAATACCAGTATCTGCTTCACTTACACCATTAGTTCCTAAGGTTAAAAATGCAAATTTATCGATGGATATTGATGTAAGCAATCTGCCTAATTTTATTCCTAGAACAGTCAATGCACCAAAAGCACCTAATGTCAGTGCTCCATCTGTTAATTTGAATGTTGATTTAACATTAACTGCTAATTCAAGAGGAAGTAGTCAAAATGTTACTGCAATGAATGATGGAAAAGGAACATATAATGGAGTATTTGAAGGAGTATCTATTAAAGCTGGGAAAATTGGGGTTACTAGGACTGAAGCAACAAATCGAAATTATCAAAAATTGGAATATAATGTAAAAGATTTAACTATAAGAAATACTTCTCCTGGTAAAAGTGTAGTTTCAACAGATAATACATTAAATAATACACCATATGGTGGTGAACAAACAACTTCTATTTACGCCGGAGTTGAAAATAATAGGAATGGTTTTTTTCAAATTTCTGGTAATGGTGGTTCAGCAGAGGCCGCATTTCTTTTAAATAATGCTGAAGTAAAGTATATTAGTGGTCCTGATGCTAAACATACCGAGGAACTTGTGCATCAAGATATACATAATGGACGACTACCTAATGAAATAAATCATGAATTTACTAATTTAGGTTCAGGACTTGATTTGAGTGAAAGTTTTAAAGATATTCTAGGTATGAAAATAATAGAAGATGGAACGGCTCCGCATGGAGGATATAATATTTTTACGAATACAGGAAATATTGATATAAGCGGTAAATATGCTACTTTTTCAAATAGTTATTCGCATGATGATCATGGAAGAGCAAATGGGATAATTTTAAATCAAGGAAAAATAATTCATAATTCCACAGAAAGTGCTGTATTTATTGTTTCGCCTGACACTACTCATAATTATACACAGCAATTCTTTTATAATGAAGGTAAATTATCTGGGACTGGTGCTAGAATAGGTGATATAACTACAAAAGCAAACAAAACAGCAATGTTTTATTTTGCAAATGATGCATATCGTGGTGGCTATAAATTTCCTCATTCTATTGCTAGTGGTTTTCCTATTGTTTCCGATAGACGGATAGCAGTAATAAATAAAGGTAAAATGACTATGGAAGGAGATCAAAGTGTAGGTATTTATTTTAATCCAAGAGAACTTACTATTCCTAGCAATCCAAATAATATTTCTCACTCATTAGTTTTTACTAATTTTTCTAAAGCTTTGTCGGCAGGAAAAGCATCTGGAACTCCAGTACAAGGTACAGCTACTAGTTTAGCTGGTACTAACATAACTGTAACATATGTAGGTGATGCTTTTTGGAATGGCAGTAGTAGAGATAAGATTAATAAACTTGATATAAATGTTGGAACAAATGCAGGTGATGGTGGAAAATGGGCAGATACGAATATGACAGATGAAGCAATTATAATGAAAGGTAATAATAGTGCTGGTATCTATGTTCCTGGAACACATAACTGGATAAATGGAGCCTTTGGAGTTGAACTAAAAAATAATGGTGGAAAAGATGGTGGTGGAAACTCATTAGGTTCAGCAGGAATTTATTCAAAATCGGCAATTGACTTACAAGCTCATTATATTCATCTAAATGGAAGTGCTGCAAGTAATGGTAATGGTCAAAATAATGTGGGAGTTTATACGCCAGGAACTGGAGCAAATGGTGTAATGGTAAATTTGGGAATTGGTAGAATTAAGATGACTGGTGGTTCAAATAATACAGGAATAGCAGTTGAAAATGGCGGTTCTGTACATTCAGAAAGTGATATGGTGCTTGATGGTGGTACTAATAATACAGCTATTTTTGCCAGTGGTAAAAATACAACTAACACAAATGCTGTAAATAATTGGGAAGCAACAGCAAGAAGTATTTCAACAAGTAATGTGACAACGGATAATATATTTATTTTTGCAGATGGGGGAGCAAGAGTTAAAACTCATGAAAACTTGGGTGGATTAAAAATTCAAAGCACTATTTCAAATAATCCATTAAGCGGCGGTTCTACACCTACAACAGGAGCAGTTTACGCCAAAGGCGGTGCAACAGTAGATATTTCAAGAGGTACAACAAATTCATTTACATCTTCAACAGATTGGAATGTTGATGTTGCTGGTAAACAAGTAGGTAAGATTGTATCTGGAACATGGCAGCCTATTGATGAATACACGGGGTTTGGATTATATGCTGATGGTAATGTTTCGGGTAATCCAACTAAAATAATAGCGGATAACAATAAAATTAAAGTTATAGCTGGTTCGACAGCGGTGGCTTCTACTAACGGGGCAAATGTTTCGTTAAAAGGAAGTACAGTACATTATGAAGGTGCGGGATATGCGCTTTATACGGATAATGGCGGTACAATTGATATGAGTAAAAATGGAACACAAGCTTCAAGACTTGAATTAGGAGGAAAAGCAGTAGGTTATATTAATGATACACATATGCCTAATAGTCCTGTAAACTTAACAGATGCCACTATTCATGTTTCTTCAAATGATGTAATAATAGCTGATTTACGAAATAGTGATCCAGCCGCAGGAGGGGTTGTCACATTAAATATTAACAACTCTCCATTAGGTTCAGGTTCATTACAGGATCAGACATTAGGTACTGGAATAACTGTAACTAACGATCCATCAGCAACACAATATAAATATGCTTCAGTTGACAATGGAATTTTAAATGTTAATGCTTCATTAGACAGAGGATTAACAACACCAGCTGGAAATAGTGACAGTGAAGTATTTAGTAAAAGATTGCTTTATCAAAACTCAATTGTCAATGTAGCGTCAACTGGTGGAGTTAAAGCTAACTTAAATACAGCACAAGTTCATGATATTGATTCTAGCTGGAACTCTCCAATTGGAATTGCGTTAAGTGCAAGCAGTAAAAGCACAAGTAACAATACTACACAAATTAATAACGATGGTAAAATCGAAGTGAACAGAACTGATACAGGTGCTGGTGGGGTTGGACTTTATGTAAATTATGGTAAAATACATAATAAGTCAAATGGAACTGTTGCTGTAGAAGCTACTAACAAAAATGATAATGCGGTTGGTATTTTCGGTACAAACAGCACTCCAATTACAAACGATGGTGCAGTAACTGTTGGAGGTAAAAAATCATTTGGTATTTTAGGGCTTTCTTATAGACTTGATTCAAAAGGAAATTTAGTTGACCATGTATCTGAGCCTTTTGCTACAAGTGCTGGCGATTTTGGAAAAATTGAGATTACAAATAATAAAATAGTCACTATGAACGATGATTCTGCAATTGGAATATATGTACTTAACAATAGCAGTAAAGCGAGTACTGTAAGAGGGAATAATGAAACTTGGGCAACAAATACTGCAACTGGTACAATAACAATGAATGGAAGCAATAATGCAATTGGAATGGCTGGAAGCAAGGCAACATTAACAAATGCAGGTGTAATCAATGTAAATGGAACTAAATCAGCTGGAATGTATGCAAACAATTCGTCAGTTGTAACAAATGCAAATACTGGGACAATTAATGTTGTGGCAACTTCAAGTGGAAATGAATCAATTGGTATGTTTACAGATGATGTTAATACAAAATTAAGCACAGCAGGAACTATCAATGTAGGACAATCTTCATATGGTGTTTATGGTAAAAATGTAGATATGACTGGTGGAAAAATTGATGTATCTGACGATGCCATAGGTATTTATTCAACTGGACCTACTGTAAACCTTACTGGTGGAAAAATAAATATTGCAAACAACAACGCTGTCGGAGTTTACATCGCAGATGACAATAAAGCGCCGGTAGCGACAACGGTAAATTCAAATGTGGATATGAAAGTAGGAGATACGGATTCATTTGGATATTTAATAACAGCCTCAAACGCTAAGACAGACTTGACAACTCATGCGCCAAATGACGTTCATATTGGAGAAAAATCTGTATATATCTATTCAGGTGCGCCAAAAGCTCTTGGTGGAAAGATTGAAAACTATTCTAATATTGTGACTGATAAGAACAATGGATATGGAATCTATTCATCGCAGGATTCAATAAATCACGGAAACATTAATCTGATGTCGGGAAATGGAAATATTGGAATCTACTCAACGCAGGGAACTGGAAAAAATTATGGAACAATTGAAGTTGGAATGAGTGATGTGACAACCAAGCAGTATGGAATTGGAATGGCGACGGGATATTACGATGAAAATACAAAAGCTGCATCAAATGTAGGGACAGTTGAAAACTATGGAACAATAAATGTCACAAAGGAAAACAGTGTAGGAATGTATGCAGTTGGAAGAGGTGCGAAGGCAGTAAATAGAGGAACTATAAACCTGGACGGCAAGAACACGACAGGAATGTATATTGACAGATATGCGGAAGGAGAAAACTACGGAGTGATCCAGACGACACCAACAGCGAATGGAACAGGAATAAAAGGTGTGGTAGTGACAAACGGCGGAGTCATTAAGAACTACGGGACAATAAAAATTATGGGAAGTAAAAATATAGGAGTGTATGTATTCAGAGGCGATGAAACAAGCTCGACGTATAAACCGTATGAAGAACACGGGACAGGAAACACTTCGACAAGACCATATCTGGAAGGGACAGCGACAGACAAGAAAATAACAGGAAAGGCGATAGTAAAAGTTCCGCCAGCATCACTACCGAGCGCAGTGTCAATATCAATAGATGGAGTACAGGTTGAGCCAGTAAAAGTTGACACGAACGTAGCATCTCCTCAAGCTCCAGAAGTGAACATAACAGATTTAACAGGAGTTACGACATTAAACCTGGCGACTGAGCAGATGGACCACAACCATACCCACTCGAATGGAGAAATATCAAGCATAGGAATGTATGTTGACACATCAGGTATAAACTACACAAATCCGATTCAAGGATTAAGCAACCTATATGGACTTACAGATATAGACCTGATAATGGGAACGGAAGTTACAAAATATCTGAATGCGAAAGCGATTCAAATAGGTGATAACATCTTAAAGCCGTATAATGATGCCTTGGCAAGTGTTGTATCGACAGGGGTGACATTAAATGTGAACTCTTCGAGCCTGACCTGGATAGCGCAGCCGGTGGAATCAGGAAACATAGCGGCACCGATAAAGACAGTATACATGGTAAAAATACCTTATACAGACTTTGCAAGCAAAAACGACGTTGACACGGAACATTTTTTGGACGGACTTGAACAGAGATACGGAGTCGAAGGCATACATTCGAGGGAAAAACAGATATTTAATAAGCTGAATGACTTAGGAAAAGGTGAAAATCATATATTTGCGCAGGCTGTAAATGAGATGAAGGGTTATGAATATTCAAATACGCAGCAAAGGATAAATGCAACAGGAAATACTTTGGACAAGGAGTTCAAATATTTGCACGACGAATGGAGAAATCCATCTAAGCAGAGCAACAAGATAAAAGTGTTTGGACAGAAAGATGAATATAGAACTGATACGGCAGGAGTAATTGACTATGACAGCAACGCTTACGGAGTTGCCTATGTGCATGAAGACGAGGCGATTATGCTTGGAAACTCAGCTGGATGGTATGCTGGAGCAGTTTCGAACAGATTCAAGTTCAAGGATTTAGGAAAATCGACTGAACAGCAGTCAATGATTAGAGCAGGAGTATTTAAGACAGTGTCGCCAGTTAAGGACCATAACGGAAACTTAAGATGGACGATTGCAGGAGATGTGTTTGGAGGCGTAAACAATATGCACCGAAAATTCTGGGTAGTTGACGACACGTTCTACTCAAAGGCTGACTATTATACCTATGGAGCGGTGTTAAAAACTGATTTAGGCTATGACATAAGATTATCTGAAAGAACGCATTTGAGACCTTACGGAGCGTTAAAAATGGAATATGGAAGATTTACGGATATAAATGAGGACAGGGGACAGATGAACCTGGAAGTTAAAGGAAACGACTATTTCTCAGTTAAGCCTGAAGTTGGAGCGGAATTCAAGTATATTCAACCATTAGCTGTAAGAACGCAGTTATCGATTGGACTTTCGGCGGCATATGAAAATGAGATTGGGAAACTGAATAGACTTAATCAGGCGAGAGTACGTTATACGACGGCAGACTGGTACAACTTGAGAAATGACAAGGAAGACAGACACGGGAATGGTAAATTTGACTTGAACTTAGGAATTGACAACACAAGATTTGGAGTGACAGTAAATGCTGGATATGACACTAAGGGAGAAAACGTAAGAGGTGGACTAGGATTTAGATTGATTTACTAATTTTGATAAATTTACAAATTTTCAAAAGGAAAATTTTATAAAAAAATGAGAGTGTTAAAATTTTTGCACTCTCATTTTTAATTTTAAATCATATTAACAAAAGAAATCTTACTTTTGTAAATTTGAGCAATTCACTTTGTTTAAATGATTTGTTGATTATTTTGAAATAAATAGCAAAATTTCTCTTAGAAGCTTACATGCAAGAGCGGTAGATTGTCCCGATTGGTCGTAAATAGGCGATAATTCGTTCATATCAAGTCCTACAATATTTAATTCTGAGATTTTTTCTATTGCTTTGTGCAACTCAGTAAAAGTAACTCCTCCCGCTTCAGGTGTCCCCGTTCCTGGAAATTCTGACGGATCTAGCACATCTAAATCCAATGTGAAGTAAACAGGTTTACCTTTTAGTTTTTCAACAACTTTGTCCAGTTCGTCAAAATTTTTTCCAAAGTTAAATTTTGTCGTATGAAGATGTTTTTTTGCAAAATCCCATTCAGCTCGTTCTCCGCTTCTTATTCCAAACTGAAAAATTTTATTGTCGCCAACCATATCCCAGCATCTTCTAATTACTGAAGCGTGTGAAAAATATTGACCCAAATATTCATCCCTTAAATCTGTGTGAGCGTCAAACTGAATTATGTGTAAATCTGGATATTTTTTAAAAACCGCTTTTACGGCTCCCAGTGTGACAGAATGCTCTCCACCTATCATAAATGGAATTTTTCCGTCATTTAAAATACTCTCGGTTTCATCTTGAATGTCTTGAAGCGCCAAATTTGAATTTCCAAAAGAAAGTTCCAAGTCGCCACCGTCAAAAATTTTGTAATCTTCCAAATCCTTGTCTTGATAAGGACTGTAAGTTTCAATTCCAAAACTCTCATTTCTCATAACGGAACTTGCAAATCGTGTCCCAGGTCTAAAGGAAGTAGTGCTGTCAAATGGAGCACCGAAAATTACAATATTGCTTTCGTCATATTCATTGTCGCAGCCAATAAATGTATGTATATTTTGTTTTCTCATAGTTTTTACCTTTCTTAATTTTATTTACTTAAAAAATTTTTGTCATTATAGCATATTTAAAAAAAATTTACAATTTTTATCTCATTGGATTTATAGCCGTTAATTCCCATTTTTGAATACCTTCGTTTTTTAAGGCGCTGTCATAACCAATGTAGACATTTTTTAATCTTTTATTTACTGGAGTTAATTTGTATTTGTACATAAGTGGCACTTCAACGGCTTGATTTATGTAGTATTCTTGCCATTTTTTGTACATTTCGGCTTTGTAATTTGGGATAGTTAATGATTTTTCACCCAAAATTTCGGCGATGAATTTGTCATTTTCTGGGGATACAAATCTTGTGTAATTTAACTGAGAACTTCTTCCAGCCGAAGAAGTCGGATTTACATCGGTTCCAACTCCCCATGCTGCAAAAAATACATCAATATCTTTTGTATCGCCTTGAACTTTTTCGTAAAAATTTTGAAAAGCCAGTAATCTTCCAGAAGTCAAGCTCACATTTAGTCCGATTTTTTTCCAGCTTTGCAAATAAAACTGAGCAAGTGGCTCAGCCACATCTCCACCAGCCATAAACGCCATTTTTATTTGAAGCGGCTTACCATTTTTATCTTCACGAAATCCATCATTGTTCACATCTTTGTAGCCACTTTGGTCAAGAAGCTGTTTTGCTTTGGCTAAGTTATACGGAAATCCTGTCAAATCTTTTGGAAAATATTTTTTAAAGACTGGAGGAACTGTGGAAGTCGCTCTTTGTCGCAGTCCAAAATAAAAGGCCTGTGTGATTTGATCGACATCAATTGCATAAATCATCGCTTGTCTTAAATTTAAATCTGCCATTTTAGCATTTGGATCGCTCACATTTTCCCCTTTTGCTTTGTCAAAATGTCCCAATTTAAATCCAACATACGAGTAATACAAATCCTGTTGTCCCAAAACTTCTAAATTTCTAAAATCTTTATAATTATTGTATAAACTGTCTGGCATTTCCATTACATAGTCATATTTTCCAGCTTTTAGAGCCGCAACAATCGACTGTGGATTGACCACTTGCAAAATCGCCTTTTTTATTTTAGGTTTTCCCTTGTAATAATAAGGATTCGCCACAAATTCCATGCTTTCTCCGCGAGAAATTTTTACCAAGTTATAAGGCCCCAATGTGACGGGTTTTGTTCTTATTTTGTCAGATGAAACCAAATTTTTTATTGGAACATCTTTTAAATAGTGTTTTGGAAGTGCGTTTGCCATAAGTCCGTTTCCACCGCTAAAAATACTTTGTCCCATCTCAGAAAATGAAATTTCCACTGTTTTATCATCAATTTTTTTCACGCCGGAAATTGTTTTAGATTTTCCGCTGTGATAGTCATTCATTCCAATGACTTTTTGATATTCTTTAGTATAACGAATTCCTGTGTAATCCTTGCTTCCCAAAACTTCGTAAGCATAAATTATATCATCTGCGGTAAGTGGAACGCCATCTGACCACTTTATACCATCTTTAATTTTTATAGTTGCTTTTTTGTTTTTTGCATCGACATTTAATGTGGCAACACCCGTGTCAATTATTTCAAAATTGTCATTCACTTCAAAAAGGCTGGAGCTTAAAAACATCGAAAGGATATCTGCATCGTAGCCGTCCTGATACAAAATCTCGTTAAAAACTCCAACAAGCGGGTCATCTTTTACAAGAGCCACTTGAAGTGTTGCATTTTCCACAGCTGGTTCATTATTTGAAGTTTTTATCGGAAAAATCGATAAATTTATTTTAGCTCCCGGCATTTCACTTCTCTTTTTACCCGGATTACAGGAAATTAGCATAAGTCCAATTAAAAAAATCAATATTTTTTTCATAAATTCTCCTCTCAAAAAAGTTATGCTCGTCTTTTTTTCGCATCAGCAGCTCTGTTTAACATCTGTCCAATGTAGTTTATACAAAGCATCATAACAAGTATTAAAATCGAAGCTGGAAGCCAAATCCAAAGTTTTGAAGATAAAACTTCCGGATCGGCTGCATATCCAACAAGTGTCCCAAGACTTGGAGTTGAAGGAGGCAAACCAAATCCTAAAAAGCTAAGTCCAGTTTCAATTCCCAAATTTCCAGCAAAGGCAAGTGTCAAATCCACAATTATTAAAGAGCTTAAATTTGGCAAGATTTCTCTAAAAATTATTTTAAAATCGCTTGTTCCCATTGTCTTTGAAGCAAGAACATATTCCTTTTTACTTTCTGCAAGAGCTTTACTTCTAATAAGCCGTGCTGTTGAAACCCAGTAAAATGCACTCATTATGAAAATAAACGAGCTAACTGTGTATTTTGGCACAATTGTTACAAATACAATAATTATCATAAGTGTAGGCATAATTGTTATAAAATCAATTATTCTCATAATTATATTATCAATAATTCCGCCATAGTACCCGCTTATCATTCCAAAAAAAGTTCCTAGAAAACTTGTCAAGATAGTTATTGTAAAGCCAATGATAATCGAGTTCCTAGCTCCCAATATAAGCTGTCCCAAAATTGAACGTCCACCTGAATCTGAGCCCAGCCAAAATCCTTCTTTCATCGGAATGGCATATTTGTCCAAAAGGCTTATTTTCATAATTTCATCCTGATTTGCAAACAGCGAGCCGATAAAAATAATTCCAAAAATTACTGCAAGCAAAATTAATGATGCAAGCGCAAGTTTATCCTTTAAAAGTTCTTTTACTATTATTCTAATACCTGTCGGTTTTTCATTCATATTTTTTTCACCACCTTTATTTAATTCTAATTCTAGGGTCGACAATGCTCAAAATTATGTCAGAAAGCAAACTTCCAAAAAGTGTTAAAAATCCAAAAAGTAGAATAAGAGCAGTTACGACGCTGTAATCCCTAGTTACGATAGAATTTATAAAAAGTCCGCCCATTCCGGGATAACTAAATATTTTCTCAATAAAAATCGAACCCCCAAGTAATCCTGTTATTGCATAACCAAAAAATGCCGCAATTGGTAAAATCGAGTTTCTGAAGATATGTCGTGAATAAATTTTATTTTCAGGAACTCCTTTACTTTTCGCTGTTTTCACATAATCAAGCGACTTTGCCTCAATGACTTCATTTCTCAAATACTGAATAATCCAAGTTGTTCCAAGCAGTGCGTAAGTTATGGCTGGAAGTATGATGTGATAAATTCTGTCCCAAAAATGTCCCATCTTTCCAGTTTCAAGTCCAGCGGTAACGGAACCTGTCGTAGGAAACCAGCCCAATTTGTAGCCAAAGAACCAAATCATTATAAGTGACAAGACAAATGTCGGTATTGCATAACTCACATAGTTATAAAAAGTTACAAATTTATCCAAAAATGAGTTCTGGTATCGTCCAGATAGCATTCCTAATGGAATTGCAATGCAATATGTCAAAATCAAGCTTACAAGTGACAAAATAAAAGTATTTACAGCCCTTTCCCCAATCAAAGTCTTAACGGGAACATTATAAGTGTAGCTCATTCCCAGATTTCCAGAAAAAGCATTTTTAATCCATCTTATATACTGAATGTGCCAAGGGTCAAGAAGTCCAGCTTTTCTTCGCAGAGCTTCCAGTGCGGATGGATCAGTTTGCGGAGTGATAAGTCCTGTAAATGGGTCTCCTGGCATAAGTTTTGCCAAAATAAAGACAATTATGCTAAGTATAAATAATTGCGGTATCATAATTATAAACCGTCTTAAAATCGTTTTCCACATATTTTTTTCCTTTCTTGTCTTGTTAAATCTTTATTTTAAAGCGACAAAATGTGTATCGGTTAAATTTTTTAAATCAAAAACTTTTCCATTTTCGTCGTAAAAATTTTTTTTATTTTTTTGATATTCCTCTTCAATTTTTTTTCTTTTTATCGCATTTTCCATCCGTTTTTCAGGATGAATTTCTGGAATTGCAGCAATCAATCTTTTCGTGTAAGGATGTTTTGGAAAATCATAAATATCAGTTTTTGTTCCAGTTTCAACAAATCTTCCGCTATTTAAGATGTAGATGTAGTCGCACATATGTTTTACAACCCCAAGGTCGTGCGAGATGAATAAATAGCTTAAATTATACTGTTTTTGAATATCTTTCATATAATTTAGTACTTGCGCTTGAACCGATAAATCCAGTGCAGAAACAGGTTCATCAGCGATGATAAGCTGTGGCTTTGTTGCAACCGCTCTTGCAATTCCGATTCTTTGACGCTGTCCTCCTGAAAATTCATGTGGGTACTTGTAGAGTGCATCTTCAGAAAGTCCTACAATTTCAAGCAATTCTAAAATTTTTTTCTTATTTTCCGTTTCAGTCAAATTTTCAAAATTTTTTAGTGGTTCACTTATTATGTCAATTATCCTTTTTTTTGGATTGAGGCTTGATAGAGAGTCCTGAAATATCATTTGAACATTTTTATTGTACTCATTTTTTCTATTTCTAAATTTTCTGTCAATCTCTTTGCCTTTGTAAATAATTTTTCCACTTTTAATTTTTTCAAGTCCAATTATCGCTTTTCCAATTGTGGATTTTCCCGAGCCAGATTCCCCGACAAGTCCATAAGTTTTTCCTTGTTCAATTGTAAGCGACACCCCGTCAACAGCATAGATGTGGTCGACAATTTTATTAAAAAATCCGCTGCGGATTGGATAATGAACTTTTAAATTTTTTACTTCAAGAAAACTCATATTTTTTCTCCTTAATTTCTTTTACTTGATTTTATTTAAATTTATACTCAAACCTATCCAAAATTGAAGTATTAAAAATTATATAAACTTAGGGTTTGTATAAAATGGTCATAGTTTTGAGTTCTGTTTTAAATCAGTTTCACTATACTTTACTTCAATTTAATTTTCTTTAATTTATTCAATTTATTTTAATTCAAAATTTTTATAGCAAGTACATCTAACAAAATGATTTTTAGAAATTTCATGCAATTTTGGATTTTCTTCATGTTCACTTTTATCAACCCACGGAATTCTATCAGCAAATCGGCAGCTTTTTCTATTTATTTTTTTTAGCGACGGTACATTTCCATAAATCACATGAAGTTTTTCATTTTCTAAGTCCAGTTGTGGAATGGAGTTAAGAAGCGACCTTGTGTAAGGGTGTTTCGGATTTTTAAATAATTCGGTAACATCAGCAATTTCTACAATTTCTCCCGCATACATGACGGCAACTCTGTCAGCCATCTGCGCAACAACTCCCAAATCGTGTGTAATCAGTATAATTCCAGCATTCATTTCATTTTGAAGAGATTTTAATAAATCTAATATCTGTGCCTGAATTGTTACATCCAGCGCTGTAGTTGGCTCATCGGCTATGACAATCTGTGGTTTGCAGGAAAGCGCAATTGCAATCATAACTCTTTGCCGCATACCTCCACTAAGCTCGTGTGGAAATTGTTTTGCAACTCTTTTGTAATTATTTATCCCGACTTTTTGCAATAAATCATAAACTTTCTTTTTTCTTTCTTCTTTTGTAAAATTTGTGTGGTAAATAAGGCTTTCTTCAATTTGATTTTCAATTTTCATAAGCGGATTAAGTGCAGATAATGGATCTTGAAAAATCATTCCAATATGTTTTCCTCTTATTTTATTAAATTCTTCTTCATCAATTTCCAGAAGATTTTTTCCTTCAAAAATTATCTTTCCGATAGATTTTGTATTAAGTGGACTGTGAAGTCCTACAATGGAAGTAGCAAGTGTACTTTTTCCGCACCCAGATTCTCCAACAATTGCCAAAACTTCATTTTTTCTAAGTTCAATCGACACATCATCAACGGCAGGAAAATATTCTTCATCAATCCGGAAACTTGTAGTCAGATTTTCTATTTTCAAAAGCGTATCTTTTTGGCTCAAAATTTTTCACTTCCTTTCAATTCGATTCAATTCAATAAATACTATATTTACTATAGTACAATTATAGCACATTTTTTTTATTAAACAAAAATCATATTAAAAATTATAAATATTAAAATTAAAACAAAAATTATAATTGTAAAAATTTTCCATAAGTGATATAATTTTTACAAAATTAAAAAAAAACTAATTTTTAGAAAATAGATAAAAAAATCGAAGGGAAGTGATGAATGAGTTGGAAAATAAAATAAAGTTATATGGATTTAACAATCTTACAAAGACACTTAGCTTTAATATTTACGATGTCTGTTATGCCAAAATGGAAAGGGAGCAGAAAGATTATATCGCTTATATTGACGAGCAGTATAATTCTGATAGGCTCACAAAAATTTTGATAAATGTTGCTCAGATGATAGGAGCTAAAGTGTTAAATATTTCAAAGCAAGATTATGAGCCGCAGGGAGCTTCTGTCAACATCTTAATTGCGGAAGCCAGAATTAATTCTGCAAACATTGATAAATCATGTAATCGGGGAAAGCCTTTTTTTGATGAAAATAAAGATTTAAAAATTAAAGATACAGATACGGTTCACGCACATTTGGATAAAAGTCACATTACAGTGCATACTTTTCCCGAGTATCATCCAGAAAATTCAATTTCTACTTTCAGAGTGGATATTGATATAGCAACTTGCGGAGAGATTTCACCACTGAATACCTTAAATTATTTGATTGACAGCTTTGAATCCGATATTATTACAATAGACTACAAAATAAGAGGTTTTACTAGAGATATTTCGGGTAAAAAATTTTTCACCGACCACAACATTACTTCTATTCAGGATTACATTGACCCTGATAAATTAAAAATTTACGATGCGATTGATGTAAATGTCTATCAGTCCAACATTTTTCACACAAAGATGCTCATAAAGGAAATTGAGCTCCAAAATTATCTTTTTAACCGTGATGTTTATGAAATTCCACCACGAGAAAGACTGAAAATAATAGATGATTTAAGAAAAGAAATGATAGAAATCTACAGCGGAATGAATATTTATTAGAAATTATTTTAGTAAAGAATAGATAAAATACGGAGAAAACAAAAAATGAAAAAGAATATTGATTTGAAAAGACAGAAAAAAACTGTACTTTTTGACGCACTAAAAGAACACTTAAATAACAGAGTGGTAAGATTTGATGTACCAGGACACAAAGGTGGACGTGGAAACAAAGAATTTAGAGATTTTATTGGGATACATGCCATGCAAATGGATGTCAATTCTATGAAACCGCTGGATAATTTATGTCATCCAACTTCCGTCATAAAAGAAGCACAGGAAATAGCAGCTGAAGCTTTTGGGGCAAAAGAAGCCTATTTTATGGTAAGCGGAACGACAGGAGCAGTACAGGCGATGATTATGTCAACTTGCAGAGCTGGGGATAAGCTTATAATTCCTAGAAATGTCCATAGAAGTGCCATAAATGCCATGGTTGTCTGTGGTGCAGTTCCAGTTTATATAAATCCAGGACTAAATAAAAAATTGGGAATTTCACTTGGAATGTCGATAAAAGATGTGAAAAAGGCAATCAAAGAAAATCCTGACGCAAAAGCAATTTTGGTAAATAATCCAACTTATTACGGAATTTGCTCAGATTTAAAATCCATTGTAAAATTGGCACACGAAAATGGAATGTATGTTTTAGTCGACGAAGCGCATGGAGCACATTTTTCCTTCGATGAAAATTTGCCAATTTCGGCTATGGAAGCAGGAGCTGATATGGCAGCGATAAGTATGCACAAAACAGGTGGTTCTCTTACACAGAGCTCCATTTTGCTGAGCGGAGAGAAAATTAATGCCGACTATGTGCGAAAAATAATAAATTTGACTCAAACTACAAGCGCTTCGTATTTACTTATGGCTTCACTTGATGTGGCAAGAAAAAATCTTGCCATAAACGGCCGAGAATTATTTGAGAAAACTGTAAAATTTGCTGAATATGCACGAAGTGAAATTAATAAATTGGGCGGTTATTATGCTTACGGGAGAGAACTTATTGATGGAGATGCAGTTTTTGACTTTGACACAACTAAACTATCCGTTTATACACAAAATATTGGACTTGCGGGAATTGAAGTTTATGATATTTTGAGAGATGAATATGGAATTCAAATTGAACTTGGAGATTTGGGAAATATTCTGTCGATAATTACTGCAGGAGACAGAGGACTTGAAATTGAGCGGTTAATTTCATCACTTGCTGAAATTAAAAGACTTTACTCTAAAAGTCCAGAAGGAATGTTTGACCACGAATATATAAATCCAAAAGTTGTCATGACTCCTCAAGATGCCTTTTATTCTGAAAAAGAAATGATTCCAATTTTAGATAGCGTTGGAAGAGTGAGCGCAGAATTTGTGATGGCTTATCCGCCAGGAATACCAATTTTAGCGCCAGGAGAAAAAATTACCGACGAAATTATTCGGTATATTTCTTATGCAAAAGAGAAAGGTTGTCTTTTAACTGGAACTGAAGATATGCATGTTGACAAAATAAATGTAGTTGTAGAAAAATAGTTTATAAAATAAAAAGTAATAAGTCAGAAATAAGAAAAAATCAAAAATAAAAAAGAAGAAGGAGAAAAGAAGAGTGAGAAAAATGAAAAATAAAAAAG